>Ga0126332_10000001_pt1 | contig 283521 bp, 255 predicted proteins | sample InaspJWI42metaG_FD_94482 | JGI IMG/M metagenome (GOLD analysis project Ga0126332, IMG submission 94482) | Marine gutless worms symbiont microbial communities from Oahu, Hawaii - Inanidrilus sp. 2 OAHU.JWI-42 metaG | ecosystem: Host-associated > Annelida > Digestive system > Unclassified...
AACTTTTTGTTACCGAAGTTCTTGACTTGTTGAGCCCATAAGACGCGGCCCTACGGGCTGCCCTGCGCTTCTCGGAAAGGGCGCGCTCAGCACAACTCGCTGCGCTCAGACAAGCACTTCGCTCTGGTCGCCCTTTCCTGCGATGCTCGGCGCGTCTTAAAGGGAAGGTCAAACCCTGAAAGTAGAATCCGGGCTATTGATGAACAGCCTGCGTCACGCGGTCGGGCTGCTCGGCAAGCCACTTTGAAATCGTGGCGATATCCTGGGGCGTAATCTCGTGGCCGGCATCGATATTTCTGACAGTCACATCGGCGCCTGCCGCTGTCAACATCTCCTCGAGTCGGTCGGTTCTTTCCGCGGGGATGACACCATCGTAAAGCCCTCTGAGAATAAGAATCTCTTTGCCGTGCAGGTCCGGAAGGTCCGGGTTTTTAAGCGGCACCATGGGACGCAGCAGAATTGCCCTGGAAAAGACCTCCGGTCTCAATAAAAGCACCGCCGCGGCAATGTTGGCGCCGTTGGAGTACCCCATGGCCGTCGTCCGATCCAAATTGCGGCCGTATCCGGCTGTGGCCGCCACAACAAAATCCGCCAGTTCATGCGATCTTTGAATGACATCGGCTTCGTCGAACACATTGTTGGCCAGCCGTTTGAAAAACCGCGGCATACCATTTTCCAAAACCTTACCCCGCGGGCTGAGGACGGCGGACGCGTGGCTGACGCGGGTCGCAATGTCCACAAGGTCATGCTCATTGCCGCCGGTTCCGTGCAGGAGCACCAGCGTTTGCCCGTCATCGGTTGGGCCCTGGGGCTCTCTGAACACATGCTTGAAAGGCTCCGGGCGCAACGCCGGCAGGCGCTGTTCGATCTCGGCACGCATGCTTTCATATTGAGCCGGCAGCTTCAGGGTCGCACCCAGTTCATTTGCGGTTTCATCGATGGCAAAGCCCGGCGGGTCGGTGGCGATCTCAAAAAGGATTCCTTCCGGCGAGTTGAAATAAATCGACCGAAAGTAATTCCGGTCGCGTACATCCGTTACGCCAAGGCCCGCTTTTCTCAGGACAGCCTGCCAGTCGGCTTGGGTGTGGTCATCCCGAGTACGGAAGGCAATGTGATGCACGGTTCCGCCGCCCGCCCTGCCCACTGGTGCGGCCGGGTCTAGGACGATGTCGTAAAAATGGCCCGGGGACGCTGTATCGTCCATCTTGAACCGGTAGCGGTTGCCCTCCCGGGCATGCAGGGACATGCCCATCACGTCCGTCAATAGTTCCTGGGTTTGCTCCAGGGACCTGAGGGTGGCGGTGGCCGAATGAAACCCTGTTACCGCGTGGGCTTCCGGTATGCGGCTTGCTTCCCAGTAAACTGAGGAGGGTTGGTCCGCTGAGCCGATAAGCTCCACCGGCAAACCGTGGGGGTCGTTCAGGTGAATGACAGGCTCCCCGAATCTCTCGGATGTCTCTGTAGGAATTCCCTGAGCTTCGAATCGCTTTATCCAGAAACTGATAGATTGTCGGGGGATGTTCAGGCCAATCGCGGTCACCAACCCTGCTCCGGGTCTTCCCTGGGGAAGATTCTCCCAGGGGAAAAAGGTCAAAATGGTTCCCGGCGAACCCTGGGCATCTCCATAGTAGAGATGGTAGGTATAGGGGTCGTCGAAATTCACGGTCTGTTTTACCAGCCGCAGCCCCAGTATGTTTTCATAAAAGGTCAAGTTATCCGCCGCGGATGAAGCCACGGCAGTGATATGGTGAATGGCAGATGTCTTATTTTCAGCGATCATGGTGCACCTCGCATTATTGTCTTGAAGTCAAGATACTTGTTTAAAAAAATTTATGTCAGTTGAACGTTTTCAGCATGGTATCCGATCTTTTTCAGTAACCGGACGAGTTCATCAGCCTCGTCGGAAGACAGCACCTGAGTAATCTTCTCCAGGTTTTTTTTATGGGCTGCGTAAGCCCGTTTGATCACATCAAGCCCGGGCCTGGTCAGGTGGACATAAAACCGGCGTCCGTCTCCCGGGTCCTGAATTCTTTTTATAAGTCCCTTTTTTTCCAATCGATTTACCGCGGCTGTCATCGAGCCGCTGGTCAAGAGAACCTTTTTACCGATTGTATTGATCGGCAGGGGTCCTTTGTGCAGCAAAGCCTCCATGATCATGAAGTCGCTTGAACACAAGCCGGTATCGGCGACGCTTTCGCGATCTATTCTTTCAATCGCTTTGGAGGCTTTCCCCAATATCAATCGTATGTGGGTTCCTGTTTGCATGTCAAAATAGTAACCAGACATACCTTGATGTCAAGATATATATTCATGTTTTTTGAGATAGCTTCATGCTTATGATAGTGGTCGTTTTCAAAAGGAAAGCTGTATAAATTGCCCCTCGCCAATCCCATATCCGGCGTCATCCTCGGTCTCACCGCAGGTATTGCACCCGGCCCGCTTCTGGCCCTGGTCATTTCACAGACACTCTAATAAGGAAAAAAGAAAGCGTTAAGGTCGCGTTGGCGCCGCTCATAACCGACACACCGATCATCTTGGTGACATTTATAATCGGTTATCATCTGGCGACGGACTCTCCGGTTCTGGGCCTGCTGTCGTTAGCGGGAGCGGTCTATATCTGCTACCTGGCCTGGGAAAGCCTGACGATTAAACCTGTTGAACAGGGCGCACCGGCACGCCAGCCGCATTCAATCAAGAAAGGGGTCCTGGCCAATTTCCTGAATCCCCAGCCTTATATTTTTTGCACTATCCCTTGCCGGAGACGGGTTGGTCCAACTGTTATGGCGGAAGCCGGGTCCGACGGCTTTTCAATTGGAGTCGCAAAATTCATTCGCTACCTGACGGAATATCATTTCGCGAGGTTGTTGATCACCATCTCGGCTGCTTTGGCTTGCGCTTTGTTGATATGTACTTTAGGGCGTTTTGACTTAATGAGTTGTTCCGCTTCCGCCAGCGTACCAGCAACGTCTTTTAATACGAGTATTGCGGCGACAATCGTAGCTGACCGTCCATGGCCCTGGGCACAATGAATATAGATGTTCTCGTTTTTATCTTTGAGCGTATTCAACAAGTTGGCCATCACTTTTTTGTTGGGGGCGGCTGCATCCAGCAGGGGCGCGGAGATGTATTCATAACGGTCGGCAACACCTGCAGCAGCCGGAAATTCTGCGGCTAAATCAACAATCGCTGCAACCTCAGACGGCAGCTCCGTATCGAACGGCCTTCTGCCCAGCCATATTCCCGGCACAATCTCATCATATACGTTTTCCTTGGAAATGCATCTTTCCAGGTGCCAACTCCCCCAGCTAATGATCAGGTAGGGAAGCAGGATAACCTTGCTGGGCAGGCGCAACTTTCCATCAGGACGTTTTCCAAAAATGTAGGGAAAATTATACAGATAACAGATTCCAACGACCACGAAACTGACACCGCCCCACATGAACAGTGCGGCGACAGCGCTGTAAAGGTACGCCAGATAAAACATAACCAGCCCGATCAACGGCAACAGTACGCCATACTTCATTTAAAAGTTTCCTAAGTGGGTTCTTGGCTTGCTGCTTGGATGGCTAATGGGATTGTGCCTGAATATTTCGTCTGAGGCAACATTATTGATATAGTAAAGAAATGAATTCGGCGGGAGCGGAGTCCTGAACCGAGTAACGTATGGGATAATCTAAAAATACAAGCGAAGAAATCCTGGGACCGATTGTAAATTCAAATCAAGAAAGCACTTCCAAATATCGTTGCACCTATGATTTCAATTTCCACGCTTTGTGAACTGATTTCTATCTAGCCCTAATTGTCTTCAGGCATGTACCTTGGCTCGAGCCCTTTAATGTTATAGAAACATGCATGCAATTTAACTGGGCAAGGGGCCGTAGGACCACCCTGTCGCTACCTGTACAAGACTCTAAATGTAACCTCATATTCTGCCGATGACCGATCCCATTTTATTGGGGGACGCCCGCTCGAAGAATCACTCTGGATTCCATTGCTGGCCCCGATGAGAGTATGTGTCTCCTTGACTTCGCTTTGATTGCTTTCATACGGATAGCTAATCCGGATACCGCCCAGATAATCATCTCTAGCCAAATACCTTAGCAATCGATGCCAGCCATAGCCAAGTGCGACTGCGGTGGCAAAGCCTGTGGCTGCACCAGCCCATGGCAATCCGGCAAAGCTCATACCGACGGTGAGTATCACGGTCGCAACGCTGATAACGGCGACACCGAGCCAGGATAGAAACTTACTGGGTTTGCTGCGCGCCCCCGGACTTTCGGAGTCAAAAAAGAAAATTGGGCCTGAAACCAACGTCGGGGGTTCTTCAGTATACGTGGACAGGGTTTCAAACAATTTACCCCAGCCGCTGTACACACCGTTGCGATCTTTAGTGAAAGGCAACGGATTGCGAAGTGTGCTTTTAGTCAATTGCATGGCATGATAAGGGACCACACTCCCCGGATGGTTGCCGTCCGGGCCATTCTTGCCAAAATTTACAAAGCTCCAGTAGTAAACATTATCTTCGCTCCAGTTGTCTGTCTTGATCGGTTTTATCTTGATGATGTCGATTCGATGCAATTTGCCCATGGCGGTCTCCTTCCATGATGACGTGATCTTCTGGTAATGCAGGTGAGTCTTGTACCAAAGGGATGTGAAGTGGGAACTTCCTCCATAAATTAGAACCAGTTATGCGAATGTCAATAATTGCATCAAGCATTTGAACTGCGCCAATTTTTACCCAAAACATGCACTTCGGTCAAAAACATGTTCATTTCCAACGCGTACCAAGGGCGAGCCATGCTAAGCATTTGAGATCAAAGCGAATACATCCTCAGGATGGCGCCGGAATAGACATAGTCCTCCCATTATTATGCGTAAAACGTTCAATTATCCCTGATATCATAGCTGTTTAGGTCTTACCAATGCGTTTCTGCAGACGGACCGGAGTGTATGCCCCCCACCCTGGCCAACTAAGAAAATGGAAAATGCACTTGCAGTGCGAGCGTCTTTTTCGTTTATTCCCCGTTATTTAGAAAAGACCGGGTTTTAATTGGATACCTCCCCAGCCACCCAAAGCTTAAGTTTTATTCAGAAATGTCGATATCAATACGTATAAGGGAAAAATCATTTACATGTCATTTTAGACAGAAAGTTTGGCGATAGACCGCCGCATTTAAATTCGGGATTACCCTCGTGATGAGAATATTGGTTGCTGAAGACAATTCTACTTCTCGCTTCATTTTAGAGCGCACCCTATCCAAATGGGGACACGAGATTGTATCCGTTGCGGATGGGATCGAAGCATGGGAAAAATTGAAAGCTGATGATACGCCCAAACTGGCTATCCTGGATTGGATGATGCCGGGTCTGGACGGCATTGAGATTTGCCGCCGGTTACGGCAGATCGACGCAGCCGTTGCAACGTATGTGATCCTGTTAACTGCCAAGAACGATAAGAAGGATATCATCAGAGGGCTGAATGCGGGTGCCGACGATTACATTGTAAAACCATATGATTACGATGAGTTACGCGCCCGAATCAACGTTGGTCGCCGCGTTATTGAGTTACGGAAAACTCTTGCGGAAAAGGAAAAAATGCAGGGTGTGCTTGAGATGGCCGGCGCCATATGCCATGAACTCAACCAGCCCCTGATGGCTATTTCGGGATACTCTGAACTTTTGTTAATGGACATGCCGGAGGATAAACTCCAACACAAAAGCCTAAAAAAGATCAAAGAGCAGGTTGATCGGGTAGGTAATATAACGAGAAAACTGATGTGTATCACCAGATATAAGACGAAGAGTTACCTGAATAAAAATATTGTTGACATCAATGCCGCTGTAGCCGACAAACCGACCAAAGCAAAAAAAAAAAGCGCCAAAAATATCGATAAGGCAATTTAGGCGCTTCCCACGAAAACCATCTGAAATCTCATCAATAATATTTAACCTGCCCTGTATCCCAACACCTCCCTTGCTCATTAAACGTTTCCCGCAGCACCGACAGGCGGTATTTTCGCTGCCTTCCAACAAGCTATGGGATATGCGCTCGCCGATCAGGTCAATCCACACCTAGCGATCCTGTGAAAGACTGTTGACAAATGAACACGTTCAATATATCTATTATTCAATTTATTAATTGAATAATAGAAGAGGTAAATCCATGAAAAGTCCAGGCCGACAATTCAAAGATGCCATCTATGAGCAATTCGCAAGGATCGGCAAAGCCGTGTCGAGCCCTAAACGTTTGGAATTACTTGACCTTATTTGCCAGGGTGAAAAAACCGTTGAGACGCTCTCAAAAGAAACCGGGTTGACCGTTGCCAATACATCCCAACACTTGCAGACGCTCAAAACAGCCCGTTTGATCGAGGCTGAAAAAGAGGGCCTCTACGTGAAATACCGCCTCGCCGATGAAATGGTCTGCGAGTTTTTCCGGTCCATGCGCTTGCTGGCCGAAAACCGGCTGGCCGAAGTGGATATGATCAAGCGCCGCTTTTTAGAGGGCAAACAGGGCATGGAGCCGGTCAACCGGGATGACCTGTTGAAACGGGTGGCCGCCGGCGATGTCACGGTGCTGGATGTTCGGCCGACCACAGAATACGAGGCAGGACATATTCCCGGTGCACTGTCCGTTCCGCTCGACCAGCTCCAGAAAATCCTGGCCAAGCTGCCTGACGACCAGGAGATTGTCGCCTATTGCCGCGGTCCGTATTGTGTGCTGGCGGTTAAGGCCGTCGAAGTCCTGCGCGAAAAGGGGTTCAATGCCATCCGGCTTGAAGAAAGCGTTCAGGATTGGCGGGCGCTGGGATTGCCAGTCGAAACTAGTTAGAGGCTACCTGAAAGAAGTCTTTTGGCACAATCTTCCTGAGGCGGATGAATCTCTTCGTTGGGTGCAAAATATTGAACAAGTATCTTAGGCATGATCTAAATCCTCCACCTTTGATGGAGGACCCGGAGAGGCTTCACCGCTCCGGGGAGAATTGTCGCTTATATGCTTAGTATAAAAAACGTGTAACAGCCTGTTATTATATTTGTATTATCTTGTTACTTTTCTTGTGCGTACAAGAAAAGTAACCAAAAGAAAACGCCCATAAGACGCGGCCCTGCGGGCTGCCCTGCGCTTCTCGGAAAGGGCGCGCTCAGCACAACTCGCTGCGCTCAAACAAGCACTTCGCTCCTTCGCCCTTTCCTGCGATGCTCGGCGCGTCTTAAAGGGGTAAGACAACTCCATAATCAGCATCAGCCGCTTTTTAGATGACTTCCAATGGGAAGGAATAGAATAAGTGAAAGATGGTAGAACAACACTCCTGGCTTTTTTGGCCGCGGTCATTACGGTGGTGGCCTTGTGGTGAACCAATGGGGCGGTGACGCCCAGGGAAGCGACCTGGGAGGATGTGACGGCCGCAGCCAAAAAGGGCGGCTATCAGCTCATTTCGACCGACGATTTGTGGAAGCGGTACAGCACAACAGAGGCCGCCTTGCTGCTGGTGGACACGCGTCAGGAATGGGAATACCGGACCGGTCACATCAAGGGGGCCGTGAATTTCCCCATTGAACCAACCTGGCTGGCCGAGTGGCGCAAAAAGGAGGACCTGGAACGCTTACTGGGAGAAGACAAGGAGCGCACCCTTGTTTTCTACTGAGCCGGCCTGGCATGAGTCCGCAGTGACTCCGCAGCTCGGGTAGCTGTCCAACTCGGTTTTAAACAGGTATACCGCGATCCCCTGGGGTATCCCGGGTGGAAGCAAAGAAACCTGCCGGTGGAAGTCAAACCGGCGGGACTGGCCGGCATGGACCATCAACCGGAAGCACCGGGCGTCCTGTATGGGTGGGCCATGATCTGGACCTTGTTGGGCATCTTCGCTGGCGGCATGGCCCTGAACCTGACGCCGTGCGTCTATCCCCTGATTCCCATTACGATATCCTACTTTGGTGGACGCAGCGACCGCCGTCAGTTGATCGGGCACGGGCTTTGTTACATCCTTGGACTGTCTATCACCAACTCGATCCTGGGGGTGGTTGCCGCCCTCACCGGCACGTTGATGGGAGCCTTGCTGCAAAACCCTCTGGTGCTGAGCTTCGTGGCCGTGATCCTGATAATACTGGCGACGAGCCTTTTTGGGTTTTGGGAGCTGCGGGTGCCCAGCGGTCTGATGCAGGCCGCATCCAGAACCTATGCCGGCTATTTCGGCACCCTGTTTATGGGATTGACCATGGGGGTTGTGGCGGCCCCCTGTATCGGCCCCTTTGTACTGGGTCTGCTCACCTGGGTGGCCAGCATGGGCAGTCCCTGGCTGGGATTTATCGTGTTTTTTACACTAAGCCTCGGTCTCGGTTTGCCGCTTTTCTTCCTGGCTGTCTTTTCGGGAAACCTCAGCCGGCTCCCCAGTTCAGGCGAGTGGATGCTCTGGGTCAGAGAGCTGATGGGCTGGATCCTGATTGCAATGGCAGTTTATTTTGTGAAACCGATCCTGCCCAACTTGGCCGGTGTGCTGCTGCTGGCATTGGTCGCGCTTTGTGCAGGGCTCCACCTGGGCTGGCTGGACAAGACCAAAGCAACATTCCGAACCTTCGAATGGATCAAGACCACGGTGGCAATCGGAGCGGTGGTAATCGCCACCGCAATGATCGGCAACTTGCTGAAGCAGGGACCGGAAGTTGCCTGGGAGCCTTTCTCGGATCGACTATTAGCGGAATCGAAGAGCGCCGGTAGGCCGGTGATCATCGACTTTTCGGCTGACTGGTGCAGCCCCTGCCGTGAAATGGACACCGTTACATTTCGGCACCCGGATGTGGTCGCGCAGGCACAACGCCATTTCACCCTGGTCAAGGTGGATGTGACCCGGGGCGGCGACCCTGTGCATGAACGCCTGCTGCAGGATTATAATGTCAAAGGCGTTCCCACCATCGTGTTTTTGAATGCGCAGGGCGAAGAACGTCTCGACCTGCGCCTGGTGGACTTTATGCCGCCGGATCAGTTTTTGAATCACATAACGGGATTGACGAAATCCTCAGCAGGTCAATAGTCGAAATCCCAGTCTGAATATTGCCTGCAATGTTTGGGACAGGGAGAGGAGGTCAACATGCTCAAAGTCAGATTTTTTCTCAACGAACCAAACGGCAAACCGTGAAAGCACTTCAAAAAGATGATGCCCGGTCTGGGCGAAAAGTATGCGCTTGAAATCGAAACCACCTCAAAGCCCAATGCAGATTATATGACGGATGAATACTTTGAGTTGGATTTGCCGGTTGCTCCGGCAGTTATGGTGGGTGAGGAAATCGTGGTTGAAGGCTCCGACGTCGATCAACACACGCTCGAGTCTGAAATTTGCAAACAGTTAGGGCTGCCGGAACCGGAGAAGAAGGGGCTGATCAATAAGCTGCTGAAGAGGTAAACAATTTGTTTTGAATGCTATCCTGCCTTTTAAGGATCTTTTAAATCCGAAGCACGAAATTCGAAACAAATCCGAAATTCGAATGACGAAATAACAAAAACAGACATTGCTATTGTGTTATGGTTTTCTTTTTTCCTTTTGGTCATTGTGATTTGCCTTTTATTGTTTCGTGCTTCGTATTTCGTATTTCGAATTTTATAATCGAGTATTACAAGTGCAACCAACTATTGAAACAGATGAAAAACCCACTCGCCGCACCAGGGCAAAGTTGAAGGCGGTGTGCCTCGTTGTTTTCATCATCGCCGCTGTATACGTGATGCGCTTTACGCCGGCCAGGGAACTGGTGACCCTGGCGCGGATGGAGAGCATCCTGCAAGCGGCCGGCCTCTGGGCGCCTTTGCTGTTCATGCTGCTCTATGCCGTGGGTGTCTGCCTGTTCGTTCCCGGTACCGTGCTGGGCGCGCTGGGGGCCATTTTTTTCGGGGCTTACTGGGGCTTTGTCTATGTCTGGTTCGGTGCCATGGTCGGTTCCAGCACGGCATTTTTCATCGGCCGCTACCTGGGACGGGAATTTGCCGCCTCATTGATCGGTGACAAACTCAGAAAATACGACGACGCTATTGAACGCAACGGCTTTGCTACGGTCCTCTACATGCGCCTGGTCTATTTCCCCTTTACACCGTTGAATTTCGGCATGGGACTGACCCGGGTGCGCTTCTGGGATTATTTTTTCGGCACCGGCCTGGGTATCCTGGCCGGCACCTTTATCTTGCTTTTTTTCTTCGGCACCTTGAAGTCGGTCTGGGCCAGCGGCAACTGGGGCGAGCTTCTTTCCGGCAAGGTCATCTTTTCCGTAGCCCTGTTTGTTTTTTCGCTGTTTATCCCCAAAATAGTGAAAGCGATCAAAAACAGATCCTCTGTGAATTGAATGGCAGCATCACCCATGCAAGGACACCCCTCCCGACATCCGCGATGTAAGTTCCAGCCTTGAGTTTCGACAGATTATTTGAAATAGTCTGACTATAATCCATCTCAAAAAACGGATTTTTGTTTAAAATCAAGGCGGCTGCGAATATCAACCCGGAGGAATACTTCAGTATTTCGAGGACTTGATATGAGCACCCAACACCGAGTTTGGGCCAAAAGACTTTTTTGAGATGGGTTCTATTGTCCAGCGCCCGATGATGGCGACATCATGCCTGATCCATTAAGATACGTGTAAATTTTTCAAACATACAGGATCCCTGGCTGCCCAGACAAAGGATAAAATGATATGCGGAAACGGAGTTGCCGAAATGCGTTGCTAATTGCGTGCATCTGTCTGCTCGCCTCGACATTCATCATGCCAGCCATCACCCTTGCCGCCGATTGCCGTAAAATCGACCAGACGCACAGTGCCTGGAGCACCTTGCTGGAAAACTGGGTAAGTGGCGACCGGGTGGCGTATGCCAATCTGAAGTCGGAAGCCCGGGCACCCCTGGAGGCTTACCTGGAATCGCTCTCGGCAACGTGTGTTCCTGACTATATAACGTGGTCAAGGGAGCAACGGCTGGCCTTCTGGATCAATGCTTACAATGCGTTCACCGTTAAATTGATTGTGGATCACCACCCGATCAGCTCGATTCGTAAAATCGGATTTCTGCCCGGCGCGGCCTTTCGCCGCCGTTTCATCCCCATGCCCGAACTGAAGGGAGATCCGATATCCCTCGACGACATTGAAAATGACACGCTGCGCGCCGATTTTCGCGAGCCGCGCATTCATTTTGCACTGGTGTGCGCCTCGGTGGGCTGCCCACCGTTGCGTAAAGAGGCCTATCGGGGGGCTGGCCTGGACCGCCAGCTCGACGAGCAAACGCGGTTATTTCTGAATGATACGGACAAGAATCGATTCGACCCGGTGACAAATACCTTGTACCTGTCGCCGATATTCAAATGGTTCCGGGCCGACTTCGAAGCCGTGGCCGGATCCGAAGCTGCTTATGTCGCCCCGTACCTGGAAGATCCACGCATCAGCAAACCCGGGGTAAAGATCAAGTACACAGACTATGACTGGGCCCTCAATGATTCTGCAGCGGCCGACTGACCGCGAAGATATCAATAATGCGAACGGAACCCCCAAATTGAAGGAGGCGTATATGGCGAACACAAAGAATCTGGTAATGATAACGGTGCTGGCGATTGTGCTGGGATTGGGTACCGCCTGTTTCGGCCTGTTGGGTGACCGCAAGCCGGCCAAGGAAACTGAAATTCCGGAGTGTGCCGGCCTCAGCGGTCAGGCCAAGATTGATTGCGAAGCAAAATACAAGCACCAATGAGCCGCTCCATCACCTCAGAAATCAATGAAGTCCGGAAGATTCTCGCTGCGACCTAGGCCAAACTTCCTGATGAGCTAAAAGGGCCGACCCAGTTTCTAGGGCGGCACTATGCGGGCTGCGGCGCTACGATCGGCGCCATGCCGCAGTGTGACTTCAGCTGCACGGCCTGTTACCTCGGCAAGGCAGCAAATCGTATGCGCCCGCTGTCTATGGGCAAAGTAAAAGCCCAAATTCGAGCCCTGCGGCACTGGCTGGGGCCGGCCGGCAATCTCCAGTTGACGGATGGGGAGATCACTCTGCGGTCCTCGGCTCAGCTGGTCGAGCTGATTGCATACGCGCGTTCGGTTGGTCTCGTTCCCATGGTGATGACCCATGGCGAAACGTTTCGTCGCCGGCCCGGGCTGCTCGAACGCCTGATGACCGATGGCGGCCTCACCGAAGTCTGTATCCATATCGACACCACCATGCGCGGCCGCCATGATCGCTACGCAGATGCGGCCACGGAAGAAGATCTCAACGAGCTGCGGGCGGAATTCGCAGCGATGATTCGTACGGCCAGGCGCCGAACCGGGCTCAGATTGGAGGCTGCTTCCACGGTGACGGTGACGCCGCTGAACATCATGTCCATCCCCGGAATCGTGCGCTGGTTTCTGTCCAATGCCGATGCCTTCAAAATGTTGAGTTTCCAGCCCATAGCGGCTGTCGGCCGCACCGCTGCTGGATTCGGGAAGGTTTCAACCGATCAGCTCTGGTCACGCATCGCGGAGGGTGCCAACAACCCATCTCTTCGGCAGGGGGAGGGCTGGCTCGGCCATCCGTCCTGCGGCTGCTTCGTGCAAGGTTTAGCGATCCGCCAAAGGGACGGTGTCGGGCTCGTACCGTTGTACCGGCGTGATGACGCTGACGACATGCGCTTTCTGCAAGGACTGCTGGACCGGATGGGCGGGCTCTCATTTCGCCTCGACTCGCGTAGGCGCGCTGCGCGCAAGACGGCCCATGTGTTAAAGCGGAACACCGGTTTCCTTCTAAGACACGGTATTCCTTACCTGGGACGGATGCTGAAACGAACCGGAACCTTGCACGCCCGCTATTTCTGCATCGTAAGTCATCACTTCATGGACCAGGCGGAGATCGCCTCACCCGCGGGCAGCGAGCGCCGGTCCGTCTGCGTGTTTCGCGTTCCCATCAACGGCCGGCTGGAGCCCATGTGCGCAGTCAATGCCCAGGGCATGCGCGAAAGGTTTTACGCAACTATGGCAACAACTGAATCCAAGAAAGCGGCTTGATCATGAGTACCTGGGGCCTCTTCACTGCCGCTGGTGCCGTGGTAGCCGTGCTCTGGCTCCTGCGCCACCACAACAACCTGGGCATCACCCAAAACGAGTTCTGGGCATCGATCTGGACACTTGTAATTGGCGCCATTGCGGGTGCGAAACTCCTCTTTCTCATTTTAGGGTGGGAGCACTACGCGCGCGGTGAGCTGCGCTTCTGGGTCGATTTTGACGTTGGTCTCGTGTTTTTCGGCGGCCTTTTGGGTGCGATTCTGGCCGGTTTAATATTCGCCCGTATCCGCGGCCTCAGTTTTATGCGCGGGTCGGACTACTATGCGGTCGCGATTCCTATGGGTCACGCCATTGGCCGAATCGGTTGTTTTTTCAACGGTTGTTGTTCAGGGCATCCCCCCCACCCTGTGCAGCTCTATGAGTCATTTGGTTTGGCGTTGATCGCATTGATGTGTCGTGCGGTTCTCAAGCGGGTTGAGGCAGAGAAGGCCCAGACCGGAACCGCATTTCGCTGCTACCTTATTCTGTATGGGCTGCTGCGCTTCCTTCTCGATCCATTCCGGGCTGACGGCCGCCCAGAGCGTTTTCTGGGCTTCTCCCATCAGCAGTTGATCGCACTGCTGATTGTGGCGGCCGTGCTTGTCTGGCACGCGAGGACATCTTCGAGCAAGTCCGCCTTAAGCAGATGAATGCCGGTCGGGGATGACCCATTGCGATTATCTGGTATTCCGGTCAAAAGGGAAAATAGCGGTTTGACACAGGCTGCATTCCCCTGTGCCGGCAGATGATCCTGATTCTCCGGGCAAAGCTTTGCACATCTTATTCATTGCATACCAGTGTCAAATCTACAAGCGTCCCTGCCCTTTCAATCTGTGTTCAACCATCCAGTGATAAAGCTTTGATAACAGCGGCCGTAAAACAGGCAGACCGATCAGCCATGCCAGGGGTTTCAACCGCGGTACCCGGTTCATCAGGACGATGTAGGCGTCCATCTCGGAAAGTACGTTCTGGTTTTGATCCTGGATGTGCAACTCCATCAGCGCCCTGACCGGATCAATACCGATCCGACGCAGGTGGTCCTCCCGACCGGTGATGTCTACCCAGGTTACCGGATTGCCGGCTTCTGTGGATAGTTTGTCGTAGGTGTGCATGTCCTTGATGCAGCTCGGGCAACCGCCGTCGTAATAAACCGTAATGTTGTCGTTTTTGAAATCCATCAGGTTATCCTCAATGACTTGTAGAAAGCTAAGGCCAGCCGATCCGACAGTCAAATCTGACGTTGGCGGCAAATCCAAGGCTGATGTCACCGGTTTCTGGCAGGCATTTTTACCCACCGCTCACCTGCAATCAGAGGACACGTAAAGTCGAACAACTTACCGTGATTATGCGTCTTTGGCCTTGGGACCGCCTTGGGGTCCCATCCAGCCCATGGGCAACCATTGGCAGGTCACTTGACATGTCCATTCTTCATACAAATGATCTGGTCAGATCATGTTCTTTTGCAAATCGCACCACCTGCCGCCCCGCTGATATTTTAGGGTATTTTCGCACCTCCCCCCTGTCCGACATCGCCAGGGTTGATGCCTTCTTTTCTCAGAAGAACAGGTGCGTGCGCCTTCCAAATTTTAAGGAGGATAGAAATATGTCCGAAGAAAAAGAGACCACACAAGAGTGCCGGTTCGATCCATATGATACCGACGGAGAGCCTAACCTGTGCTGCTGCTACACTGTCGACGAGGAGGGTAATTCCATGGACCCATGCTATGTGCCTGTCGAGGATAGCTGCCCCTGCCTGGAAACAGCATAGACCCTTTATCCCAACCATGCCCGCATTCTCAACGCCCTTACCCAAGCCGGCCTTACCGCCTTGCCAGGCATCCTGTGGCGCAAGCAGACCAATGCCCCTAACAAGTTCATGGGTTCGGGTATGCTGCCGCCCGGGGCCTACGCCACCTTGGAACACGAGTACATCCTGGTGTTCAGAAAAGAACCCCGGAGAAATTTTTCAACCGCAGCACAGAAACGCAATCGGGGGGCAAGTGCTTTCTTCTGGGAAGAACGCAACCTCTGGTTTTCAGATCTTTGGACGGATTTGAAGGGAACCTCCCAGGTGTTGGATGCGCAAAACGCCCGTAGCCGGAGCGCAGCCTTTCCGTTTGAATTACCCTACCGGTTGATCAACATGTTCTCCGTAAAGGGCGACACGGTCCTCGACCCGTTTGCCGGTACGGGCACCACCATGTATGCGGCCATGGCCGCCGGGCGCAGTTCCATCATGGTCGAAAAAGATACCGCGTTGAGAGCCGCTGTCCTGTCCAGAACCGACAGGATCGTCCCGGAAGCCAACGTTCGTATCGGAAACCGTCTTGACAACCATCTCCGTTTTGTTAGTGAAAGAAAAAGGAACCGGGCGCCTTTAAAACACACGAACAGTTTTTATGGTTTCCCAGTCGTTACCCGGCAGGAGGTCCGGTTGGTCCTTGACCGGCTTGAAAAATTGGAGAACAGCACCGATGACCTTTTATTGGTCCACTATGCGGCGATGGGCCTATAATCCACTTCATACAGCGTGCTACCGACCACGGCGGAAGCAGCAAAACAACAGGACATTGGATGCCTGAAGCGACTCACCACACTTTGGCCCTTGTAGCGGGCAGCAGCAGCCTGACTAGCGCGCTGGAGGAGATTCTGCCTTCTCTAGGGTGGACCCTACTGCCGGTTACGCCGCAGGGTGACCTGATTACCATTTTCAAAGATCATCGTCCGACAGCGGTGGCCGTTGATACGGATGACCAAGCAGGTGTCCGGATTCTTAAAAATCTCGGTACAACCCTTAATCCCCTGAGTCTCATAGCGATTTGTTCGGCAGCGAACCGGCCTGCCATACGAAGGCGGCTAAAAGGGCAGGCATACGAATTTGTCAACAGCCCCTTTGATCCGGAAGAACTTGAGCCCACCCTGGATCGCATCGCTTATGTTTCCTCATTAACAGGGTCGGCGACAGAGGACCAACGGGTGGCAACGGAGCGGTTTTTAGGCATCCGACAGGTCATCGACAAACTCTCCTCTTTCATTTCCATGGTCGCCACGGATGTACAGGGCGGCATCAAGTATTTCAATGAATTGCCCTATTTTGTCTCAATTCACAGCAATGACTGCCAGGTTCTGGCCGCCAACAACACATATACGAAATATCTCGGCAACCGCATCTATAAAAACAGCTGGGAAATTTACAGCGGCAAGCGAGCGACGCGCAATGGATGCCCGGTCGGACTGGCCTTGAAGGCGATCGAGGTCCGTTCCACAAGGGCGTTGGTACGCTACAAAAGCGGGGCTCGGGTTCCGGTAACCGTTCATACGGCACCCATATATGATGACAATGGACACGTCAGCTTGGTTTTGGAAGTGTTTGCCGGAACCAAGGAAATCGAAAAGTTGGCGTCCGAGATTAAAACCACCCAACAGCGTTATGAGCAACTTTTCAATGCGGTTCCCAGCCAACTGGTCGTCGTCGACCGGCGCTTCAGGATCACGGCGGCCAACCGAAAATTTTTGCGGAATTTCGGTGATCAGGTTGGCCGCAATTTTTTCAATGTTCTGCGGCCGGCCAGTTTTCCGGCCTACCGCGACCCGGTAACCTACACAGTCCGAACCGGGCAACCCCAGCAGGGCGAGATGGTCATGACCGATGCGAGTGGTACCACCCAGAATATGATGGCCTGGACCTCGCCTATCATGACAGCGGCCGGGAAACTGATCCAGGTACTGGTTATTTTCGCCGACATTACGGAATTGCGCCGTCTGCAGCACAATCTGGCATCGCTGGGGCTTATGCTCGGCACGGTCTCACACGATCTGAAAGGCAGTCTCACCGGCCTTGATGCCGGCCTTTATCTCATGGAAACCGGATTTTACCGCAATAAACCGGGCCGCATCGAGGAAGGCCTGGACCTGACCAAACTCATGGCCGAACGCATCCGCAAATTGATTTACGACATCCTATACTACGCCAAGGACCGGGAACTGGAACGGGAAACAGTGGATGTCGCCGCATTCATGGCGGATCTGGTGGCCAACATTGAGCACAAGGCCAGGAGCGCCAGCATTGATCTGATATGCGATATGGGACCAAACCTGGGCTCTTTTGAAGTTGACCCCAGTCTGCTAAGGGCCGCGCTGATGAATATTCTGGATAATGCCATCGAGGCGTGTATTGAAAATACCGACATCCCTGTTCCCGAAATCAAGTTCAAGGCTCGACGCAAAGGCAAGGAAATCCACTTCAGCATTACCGACAACGGCAGCGGAATGAAAAAAGAGGCCGTTACCCATCTGTTTGATTTGTTCTACTCCTCCAAGGGCAGCAAGGGTACCGGCATCGGTCTTTTCATGACCAAAAAAGCCATCCAGAAACATGGGGGGACGATACAGGTAAATTCTGATCCCGGCCAGGGTTCGTGCTTTCAGATTACGATCCCACAACCTCTTGATAATTTTGATATTAGTTGACCTTAGCCCCTCAAGTGGCCCCATGACCACCTTGGATTGACACAAATTCACTTTTTCACTACATTCCGGCCAGCGATTCGGGCGAGTGCGTTAACACGCTATTCTGCAGGCTTTACTAAAGGAAAGGAATACTCGCCATGCAACGACTCGCTGCTGCAATTATCGTCGCTGCCTGGTTGGGGGTTGCCCTGGCAGGCTGCGGATGGATTGGGCGGACAACCGCCAAAACCGAGAAAATGATCCACAGCGGCGCCGAAAAGGTCACGGCCGGAATAGAAAAAATGGATCAGGAATATAGAGAGGCTTAGCGAGAAGAAAAGGCGCGGCAATAGGCACCGCAGGGTATGGGATTTATTTAGACGGCAGATAGCGGCACATGCGGCTAATCCACCGTTTTGCTTTCAATTGTCACCGTCATTCTGGCACGGGCGCTTTTTCCGTCTTGGAGAATAACCAGGAAAATCCCGTTCTCGCCCTCCGGGATCAGTCCGGCGACTATATTGTTGCGCTCGGTATCGATGGTCTGCTCTCGCAAGGGGGTAAACGCGATGAGTTTGAAAGGAACGATGTCTCGGGTAAAGGTCTCGCCGCCCGGAATGACGGCTCCCGGGATGGTGGCCGTTTTCACCGCAGCGGGCACAACACCTTCAAAGACAAAAAGCCCCGCATCCTTGCCGTTGTGGATGTAGCGGGTCCGGTTCCAGTCGATCTCCATGTCTCGGTCGGTTTTGTTTCTCACCGTCAACCGGAACCAGTTGAAGAAGTCCGTATCCTTTTTCAGGGGCCCAAAATCTACGTCATAGGACCGGCCGCTGAGGGTTTGCTGGGCCGGCACGCTCTGCCAGATTTTATTTTTGGTGCAAGCCGGTGTCCTCAGGATCGCAAACAGGAGGACCGCTATGAGGCACTGTCGCGTCATTTTTTACGCCATCCTTTTTTTTCCATGCAGCTGCGGATGAGTTTCACTTCGTCGACCACATCGTAGGTCTCCGGACTGTCGCGAACACCCGCTCGGATAATCTCTTCACATTCCGCGTGGTCCCGGCCCCATTCCGATTGATCCTTGTTTGGATGCCAGGTGCCGGTGCGGCAGCCGGCCATGATTAAAAACACACCCAATAACAACGCTGGAAAAACGATCTTCTGCATACGATACTCCTTGGCTAACAAGCAGCGGATGTCTTTTTCTCATTTGGCAGTATCGGTTGTTTACTTCAGCATACATTCCTTTTATTATCAACGATAAATCGCACCCACCGGCAGCCGGTAACCCGCGGTGAAAGAAGTACGGCCGGCCATCCGACGCTACCCTTAACCATTGATCGCAGGACAGGAAAACCACGATGAAGGTACTATTTGCAGCACCCGAAAAGGCCTGGGGCGGATTTTTGGGCATGTTGCGATCCGAACTTCCCGACCATGATTCTGAAGCGACCGGGGGGTTTCACGTAGAGAGCCTGGCCGAGACCGATGTGCTGATACCCACCATGTGTCCGGTGACAGCCGCCATGCTGGCCGACAGCAGCCGCCTGCGCCTGATTCAGCAATGCGGGGCCGGCCTTGAGGGGGTGGACATCAAGGCGGCAGCTCAAAAGAATATTTGGGTTGCCAATGTCCCCACAGACATATCCGGTAATGCCGATTCGGTCGCCGAGATCGGGATCTATCTCATGATCGGTCTGGCCAGAAAGCAGCGGCAGATGGTCCCGAACCTGGCCGCTGGAAAGATGGGTGAGCCCCAGGGTATGTCCTTGAAGGGGCGTACGGTAGGAATTGTCGGCCTGGGCGGTATCGGCCGTGCCCTGGCATCCCGTCTGGCACCCTTTGGTGTCCGCCTGGCCGGAATCAAACGCAGCGGCCTGCGCCAGACAAAACAGGAACTCGGTCTACAGTGGGTGGGCTACCCAGCTGACCTGCCCGATCTGCTGGCCCAATCAGATTTTGTTGTCTTAACCCTGCCGCTTGGTACTGGCAGCCGCAACCTTATCGATGAGGCCGCTTTGGCAGCCATGCAGCCCGGTGCGTTTCTAATCAACCTCTCACGGGGGGGCATCGTTAGCCGCAAGGCCCTTGAGGTAGCCCTCAGAGAGGGCATCATAGCCGGCGCGGGCCTGGATGTGTTCTGGGAGGAACCCCCGGATCCGGCTGACCCTATCTTCGCTCACAATATCATGGCCACACCGCATATCGGCGGTGTGACCGACCTTTCCATCCAAGGTATCGTCCGCGTGGTTGCTGAAAATATCCGCCGTGTGGCCCGCAATGAAAAGCCGCTATACACAAAGGATACTTGACAAACGCTTGAATGAGCTTCCGGGAACTCATGCGATGAGTCGGTGTTTAGTCGTCCTGTCTTTTTTTGACGATCCCGCCACGCCGGAGATTATCAAGATAGCAATCCAGTGAATTGCCGCACTTTTCGGTTAAGGATTCCAGGTAGGTGATGTGGTTGGTGATGGACTCGGCATAGAGGTCCGCATCAATTGACCTCCATTGTTTGAAGTGCGACCGCATGTGTTGACAAACCCCGCCGAGATCATCATTCAGCCTTTTCTGAGCCACGATTTCGAAAAAGGCCTTGGTCTTCTGCAATAATTCCAGTTCCGAATCAAACCCGGGCAGACGGGCTTCTTCGAATTCCTTGTACAGCAGGAGTAGTTTCTCAAGGTAAAACCGATCCGCCATCTGGGCCAACAGATCGGCTGTACCGACAATATACCCGAGGTTGCGATGCGCCGGCAATGGGAACGGAACTTCCGCCGGCGGCAAGCTCAAAATAGTACAGCGGATAAAATTTGCACAGGTTTCGATCTCCGCGGCCGCGAAACCCTTGTGCGGGAGGTATTCTTTTAGAAAGGTAATGCTTCTCTCTTCGTGGCCGACCGTGTATTTGGCACCCGAGCCCTCCTGGTCGTCTTTTTCCTGAATCAGCCCCACATCGTGTAAAAGGGATGCAATGAGGGTCAAAAGAATGTCGCGCGGCTGAAATCGAAGGCCGTCCACGCCACACCCATGAATCAACCGGGCCGTAGCCAATACCACCGATATGGTATGCTCAAAATCGTGGTACTTGGTGTTGGAAGAGCGGTAACCGGGATACTGGCCCCTGAAAAGCAGGTCAATGTCCTTGAAAATCAGGTCAAACAGTTCAAGATCGGACGTGGCCAGGAAATCCGCTGCTATTTTCCGGGTTTCTTCCATGGTCCCGTCCACGTCACTGACCAAAATCAGCGCATTGGTTCGGTCTGAATTCGATAGCGTCATTAGCTCCGCGATTCCTTGTCTTGTTTATCTAAAAAGGGGGCACCCGTTCTCTTGGGGCGGTTGGCTTTATATCCCTGCGGCCGGGGAGACCGCGTGTTAACCGCACCAAAATTTCTATTGCAGCTGTCAGTGCTAGACTGGCAGGAGTATGGAATGGTTCTATCAGAATGGAAAAATTATTTCAAATTTTTGACTAAAAAAATTTGAGGCGGGGTGACATCGGATTCCAAATACCCGATCAACAGGCCCCAGGCTGGGGATTGGCTGAATCACCATTGTCCAGTGTATTGCGGACCGCTGCTGCCAGTTCATGTTTCAGCACTGGTTTGTTCAAGAGCTTTTGGATACTGGTGGTTCCCTGTTTTCGGTGTGCAATCCCGGCGCTGAAACCGGAACACAAAATCACCGGGATGTCGTCGCGGAGCGCTTTGATTTTCGTTGCCAGGTCAATACCGGTGAGTTTGGGCATGGTCTGATCGGTGACCACCAGATCGAAACGCCGGGGATTGGCTTGAAATGCACGCAAAGCTTCCACACCACTGGTTCGGGTAGCAACCGTGTAGCCAAGACTTTCCAGAAGTTCCCGTGTCATATCAAGTATATACTCCTCATCGTCCACCAGTAAAATGGTTTCCGACCCTCGGGGTAAGGCACCCACGCAGTGGTCGGTCTTATCATGCTCGGCCTCGATGCGTGGCAAGTAAACCTGAAACGTGGTTCCTTCGCCGGGTTCACTATACACTTTTATGACGCCCTGCATGCCGACCACGATACCATGGACAACCGATAGACCGAGGCCGGTGCCCTCACCCTGTTTTTTAGTGGTGAAATAGGGGTCGAAAATCCTTTTGACCATATCCGCAGGCATGCCATAGCCGTTGTCGGAAACTGTGAGACGGATATAGGGACCCGGCTTGAGGTCCAACAACTCCGCGGTATCGCGTCCTTCGATATTGTAGTTGATCAGGCGAACTTCCAGGTTACCGCCGGTTTCTTGCATGGCATGGGCAGCGTTTGAACACAAGTTCATGACAATTTGATGCAGTCGCGTTGGATCCACCATGACAATCCCCGTATGGGGATCGATGTGCTCTTGAAACTCTATCGTGGCCGGAATGGAGGCCCGCAGCAGTTTCAGGGTCTCTTTGACAATCAGATTGAACTGCACCGGCTTGAGATCGGTATCTTTCTGGCGGCTGAAGGCCAGAATCTGACTAACCAGGTCCCGGGCCCGCTGGCCGGCCTGGAGGACCCGCTCCAGATGGCCTGCATTTTTGCTCTTCGCGGGCAAAGACATCTGGCACAACTCGGTGTAACCGATCATAGCGGCCAGGATATTGTTAAAATCGTGGGCAATTCCGCCTGCCAGGGTTCCAATGGCTTGCATTTTCTGAGACTGCAGCAGCTGTTGCTCCATTTTTTTTATCTCAGTAATATCCCTGACAAAACACAGTACCGCCGGCTCGTTTTGCCATTCAATCTGGACTGCATTGATTTCCAGAAGACGCTCTTCGCCGGACTTGGTTTTTACACGGAAGGTATAATAATTGGGCGCGTCTTGGCCATTTAGCCGTTTTTTATGATTGTTGGCTACCAGCGGCCTATCATCGGGATGAATTAGCTCGACAAAAGGTATATCCCGCAGCTCCGTTTGTGAATATCCGATTAACCGCTCAGTACTCGGGTTGGCATAAGCGACGGTCCCATTCTGGGTGATAAAGATACTGTCGTGAGCATTTTCTATGAACAGGCGATAGTTTTCTTCCGATTTACGACGACCGGCTTCCTCTCGTTTAAGTTCTGAGATATCGGTATGGGTGCCGACCATGCGCAGGGGCTTGCCGCCGCTGTCGCGTTCAACAATTTTCCCACGGCCCTTCAACCAGATCCAGGCCCCTGTTTTGGTTTGAAATCTGAATTGTGATTCAAAACTTTCTGATAGGCCCCGCAAATACTGATCCAGCTTTTCTTGGGCTTTTACCAGGTCCTCCGGATGCACCCGCTTTGCCCACTCCTGGAAATTGGACGGGAATTCATTGGGCGCGTAGCCGGCCATGGTAAAATATCGCTGATCGAACAAGACGTCACCGGTGCGAATATTCCATTCCCAGATGCCGCACTCGGCCACGTTCATGGCCATCTTGAGGCGCTCGATATCTTGCTTGGAGCCATGCTTCGAAAGGGTACCTGATGTCATTTGAATATCACTTTAATTTGCGCGTATGGACTCTGTATTTGGTCCGCCTATTCTTGCTTCAAATTTTCTTGTCTGCGCAAGAGGTCAATACGACCGGCCTGAATCGGAATCCAGGCCGGCCGGTTACCATGGCCCCAGAAAGTATTACTGCTTTTTACCGGGGCATTGGGTTGGCCCTGCTAAAAATCGGTGAAATCTTTTTCCGCGAAGGGAATCAGTTTCTCCGGAATTAGGGAACCGTCCGCCGACTTATTTGGCCGCGGAGGCGTCGGTCGGCTTTTCACCGCCACCGGTTTGGGTGCTTTGGCCGGCAGATTCCCGCTTTTGTCTTTGCCGCCGCCATAGATCAGGGTCCCCAGGTCTTTGACAACCCCATGCATCTCTTCGGCCTGGGCACTCATCTCCTCGGCTGCCGATGCAGATTCCTCCGCGTTGGCGGCATTGCTCTGGACCACTTTGTCCATTTCGGTCACGGCCTGGTTTACCTGCCGGATCCCTTCTGCCTGTTCCTTGGAAGCGGCAGCGATTTCGCTGATAAGTTCACCGATTTTCTTGCTGCTTTCGGAGACCTTGCCAAACGATTCGTTGGTGCGGTTGACGTACTCGGTCCCTTCTTGAATCTGTTTCACGGAACCTTCGATCAGAGCAGAGGTGTCCTTGGCCGCGTCAGCGGCCCGCATGGCCAGGTTGCGGACTTCGTCGGCCACGACGGCAAAACCGGCTCCGGCTTCCCCGGCCCGGGCTGCCTCCACGGCTGCATTCAGGGCCAGCAGGTTGGTCTGGAAAGCGATTTCATCGATGGTCTTGATAATTTTTGAAGTCTCCTCACTTGATTTACTGATCTGGTCCATGGAAGCGGTTAACTCGGTCATGGCAGCGTTGGCCGCCACCACCACCTCGGCGGCTTCCGTCATCAAAGAGTCCGCCTCGCGAGCATGATCGGCATTCTGGCTGGTCATGGCGCTCATCTCTTCGAGTGAAGAGGAAGTCTCTTCGATACCGGCAGCCTGCTCAGCCGAACCGGATGCCAGGCTCTGGCCCGCGGAGGCCACCTGGCCGGAGGCTGCGGCCACCTGGCCGGCGCCATCAGAAAGACTGTCAATGATCCTGGTAATCGGCACGGTTAACGTCCTCACAAAAATCAAGATACAAACCATAGCGATAACCATAAAGACGGCCCCCACTATGAGAACGATATTGCGGATGTTTATTGAAGCCTGAAGGAACTCGTCGCTATTCTGGGTCACAAACAGGTTCCAACCCGTGGTGGCGACCCGGCTCCAGGCGGCAATCTTGTCGGTACCTTTGAAGGTGTAACTTTCGACGCCGGCTTTATCAGTTGCCGATTTGGACATAACTCTTTCCAGCCCATTCAGCGTTGAAAGATTCAGCTTTAATATGTATTCAGCCTTAGGGTGTACCAATATCAACCCGTCTTTAGAGCACAGATAGGGATAACCGGTCTTACCGATCTTGGTGCTCACAATGGCATCCACCAGCGTATCCATTTTAATTACCACCACAACTGCGCCAACCGGCTTACCGGCACCATCTCTTACGGCAGCTGCAATCGGCAATACTGGTTTGCCGGAAGCCTTGGATATAACCGGACTCGCAACGCCGGCCTTACCGGCCATGGCGTTTTTGAAATAAGCCCGTTCACGAATGTCGATTCCTTTTTGCTTGCCGCCGGCACCATCTGCTACGACTATACCGTCAGGGCCCACAACCAGGAGCAGTTCATACTCGGCCCCGACCTTGTTCATCATTGCGGCCAGGCTGTCGTTAACAGCATGAATCGCATCCTGTGAAGGTACTTGTCCGGCCTTCATTTCCGCGCCTAAACGAACAATATCTTTTTCAACCGACATTTTTTCAGCCAGTTTCAATTCCTGGCGAACGCGTTGATCGGTCATCCCGGCCAGTTCCTTGGCGACGAGAGACGCGCGGCTTTGGGCAGATTCTTGCAAAGCATCCGCCGAATAGGTCACACTGACGAACCCGATAATCGTCAGCAAGGCAATAATCCCCAGGAGTCCGCCGATTATCAGTTTCAATTTCAATGAAAGGTTACGCATGATTTCTTCTCCTAATGTTAAACAAATTCTTTATTTAGTACCGGTATCAGGGTTTTTGTGTCAGGCAACTTTTTGCAGCAACGTAACATCCTGTTCGTTGAGGACCGTGTCGATATCCAGCAAGATTTTCACGCCCCCTTCTATCTTGGCCATGCCCAGGATGTAATCCGTATCCAGTTTAGAACCAAAGGTCGGCGTGTCCTCGATTTCATCTGCTTTGATATTCAGCACTTCGGAGACCGCATCCACCACAATCCCTATCTGGACTGTGCCCGTATGGCCGCCGATTTCAACCACAATGATACAGGTCCGCTCGGTATAGCCGATTTCTTCTAGGGCAAACCGCATCCGCAAATCGATCACGGGAATTACTTTGCCCCGCAGATTGATCACGCCTTTTACGAATTCCGGCGTGCGCGGCACTGTCGTGATCGGCATCATTCCGATGATCTCCTTGATCTTCAGGATTCCGATACCATACGCCTCTTCCCCCAAGGTAAAGGTCAGGTATTTGCCTTCCCGATCACCAGCCGCGCTGACGGCCTGACTGATTGCATTTGCTTCCGTACCCATGTTCATCCCTCCTAAGCTGCTGTCTTTTTTGATATATGGTCTATAATATCCTTGAGTTCCTCATAATTGACCGGTTTGGCCATGTAATAGGTAATGCTGTGCTGCCTGACCCGCTTTTCCATCTCCGGTGTGTTGTTGCCGGTCATGGTGATAATCATTAGATCGGGTTGGGCAATTCGCATTCTCGTAATAAAATCATAGCCATAGCCATCAGGGAGCATGATATCCAGCAAAACCAGATCAAATGTCTGATTTTCTGCAGCAGCCACAGCCGCCTTACCGCTGGTGGCCAAGAATACCTCCTGCTTCCATAATTGGAGGGTATCGCCCATGATCTGCGCGGTGGTTGGATCGTCTTCTACAAGCAAAATTTTCATAAGTCGTTCCTGTGTGAGTTTGAGTCCTATGGTTTTGTGCCCGATGGCCCGCTATATAGAGCGAATAGTGTGCCAAAAGCAGGCATTCGCACTTAACATGCTGTTTTGATAACAATTTTTTACTTAGTGGGTCAGAAGGGCCATCCCGAAATGAGTTGCAAACCGCGGCAAAATGTCGCTGCAAATAGGATCTTCGGTCCTTAGTAATTGATTATAAACGGGAAATTAGAAGTGCGGCTGTTTGACGCACAGCTGCGACACATTGTCGCGGCTACGCGATTTTATATTTTTGCAGTTTGCGCTGGAGGGAACGGCGTTCGGTCCCCAGGGCAAGGGCCGTCCGGGTCCGGTTGCCTTTTTCTAGTTGCAGGGCCTTTAAAAGAATTCGTTTTTCAAAATTCTCAACCGCATGACGCAGTTTGAAATCCGCACCGATTTCGGGAGTGAAACTTTCGTTCCACACTTCGCCATCTTCTGTCTCCGAAGGCAGTGAATTTAAAAAATCGAGTTTTTTAAAGGTTACATAACGCTGGATGACATTTTGCAGTTCGCGGACGTTCCCCGGCCAGTCGTACGCCAAGATAGCTTTGAGTGCCTTTTCCGGCAGGACGGCGTCCTCTTGATGCTGGCCGAACATGTCCAGGAAATGATAGGTCAGCAGGGGGAGGTCCTCGCGACGCTCGCGCAAAGGGGGCACCTGGATCGGGATGATGTGAATCCGGTAGAAAAAATCTTCCCGCATCCGGCCGTCCTTGACCAGCGCTTTCAAATCCTGATTCGTGGCCGCGATGATGCGGCAATCGGTTTTCCGCACCCTATTGCTGCCAACAGGCGTAAAACCGCCGCCTTCAATGGCACGCAAAAGCTTGATCTGCATGTTCAGGGGAATCTCCCCCACCTCGTCCAGAAACAGGAATCCGCCCCGGGCGCTTTCCAGAAATCCGATTTTATCGATGGTCGCGCCGGTGAAGGCCCCCTTCTTATGACCGAAGAATTCACTTTCAATCAAATTCTCCGGAATGGCCCCGCAATTGACAGCAATGAACTCCCGCTCGGCCCGGTCACTTATCCCATGAATGGCCCGGGCAACCAGTTCCTTGCCCGTACCGGACTCTCCGTAAATGATGACATTGGCACTGGAAGAAGCGGCTTTGATGATGTTTTTGTAAGTAGCCTGCATCGGGCGACTGCTGCCAACGATCTTGCCCAGACCATAGCGGTCTTTGAGGAGTGATTTGAGCCGTTCATTTTCACTGCGCAGGTGATTGGTCTCCTTCCGGTCGGCCAGTTCCCGGCGCTTGCGGTCGGATATATCCCGGACGGTGGTCAGCAGGGCTGGTTCTTCATTCCAGGATACAACATTGTTGCTGGTCTCGATCCAAATCTCACTGCCGTCAACGTGCCGGCAGCGCCACTGGAGACTTTTTCCATCGTAGCGATCGTGATTAAAATCCTCCCGCATCTGCCTGTAGATACTTTTATCGCTGGCGGCAATCAAAGTGATCGCTTCTTTGCCGATCAATTCTGCCGTCGATTGGTAGCCAAAAATCTCTGCAAAGGCTGCATTGGCAAAAAGGATATTGTCTTTCTGGATCAAAACCACACCATCGGCCACCTGCTCCGATAGGATCCGGTAGCGCTCCTGGCTGGCCCGCAATTCATTCTCGGCCTGTACCTGCCGGGTTATGTCCTGGACGGTTTCTATTGCTCCGACAAGATGACCGGTTCTGTCGAAAATCGGTGCGGCCAAGAAATAGAAATGCCGATCTTTGCCACCAACATTTTTGAAAAAATCAGTAGCCTCCCATGCATGTGGAATAATGTCTGAGCGCGAAACGCCACGATCCATATATAGCTTTTTTAACGCCCCTACGTTGCGGTCAACGATGAGGTCGGCCATGACCGGGCGCTCGTGCGGGTAGAACGGTTTCCACTGATCCCGGGTGCCGATCATCTGCTCGGCCGACTCGCCGGTTAATTTCACCATGGCCCGGTTCCAATGCGTGATCCGGTGATCCAGATCTAGGGCAAACTGGGCAATCGGGGCACAGTCTATTATAGTTGGCATTGTTTTATAATATTAGAATGTTAGTTAGAAAATCGAATTCCATCAGACAATGTTGCTATCATCGGTAGCTATCGGCAATTCGACAATAAACTTTAATGAACCCGGGTTGTTGTATCTGAATATATTTGCACGCGAAGGACGACAGCGGGCCAACGCTTTTGACGGGCATGCCATACGGATGTCGCATTATCATAAAAACTTGAAACTAAACCGCCAGGCTAATATGGTAGATTTGTATCTATTAATGGGTCTCGAAACAAAACTAATTATATGACCGTCAACCTATTACTTATCGCCAGTGAGAGCGACAACCAGGCAATCTACCTTGAATTGCTTAAAAAATTCGAGGTTGCCATCACAGTAGTGCCCTCTTTCAACGAGTTGGATGAAGCCCTCACGGAGCGTTTTTTCAACGGACTGCTGGTTGATTTCAATACTCGGTTCAAAGCAATCAAAGAAAATAGAAATTTTGTGTATGGGCTTATGGAAAAGTTTCCGGTAGCACTCTTGCGGCTCGATCGCGACCATCGGAAAATAAAGGCTTTTTATCGGGGATTCAGCCAGAAGATCTCCATCGAGGAATTTATCGAAAATAAATGTCGTCCCTTTAAACCACGCCGCTTTCGCTATCATGTCAGAAAGCCGATTCATTTCAATATTCATATTTCAAAAAATGACGACGTGCCGGGCAATGAACAAAACGAACAGTCCTTCACACTGAATGTGTCCCGGGGCGGCTGCTTCGCTTTTTCTGTACAAACTTGGGTGCGGGATGATCCGGTCTGGCTGGTGGCTCAGGAGTTGATGGACAAAACGCCCATCCGGGGAATCGTCCGTCACGCGACGCCATGGGGTACGGAACTAAAAGTCCCTGGGATCGGTATCGAAATCACTGATATCCTAACGGAACAGAAAACACAGCTGGTTAAAGAGTTTGGACTATGAAGTGCCGCGCTGGTAACTATCTTGCCCGTTTCACCGATCAGGCAAAATCTTCAAAGACTGCCATGTCAGAATCATTTCTAGGTACGTAACCGTGTCTTTACCGGGTAAGTTATGCTGCCCGGTTATCCTGTTTGCTTCAAACGAATCCGGTCAACTGTCCGACTGTGGTTTTTAGTCACAAGCCAAATCATTATGGCGGGACTAATGCGAGCCAGCCACCAGAGTACTCTTGTAAGGCCCGTCACCGGGATAATGGCTTTATTTCTTGCCACCCCTTTTAGGATGCGGCGGGCACATTCATCCGGACTGATGGAAAAGGCCATGGGCAGACTTTTCATCGCCGCTTCCCGGTCAAGATTTATAACCGGGGATTCAAAAATGGGTGTTCTGATGAAACCCGGACATACCACACTGACATCCACCCCTAATGGCGCACCTTCCACCCGCATCCCAGTAGACAGACCGATTACGGCGTATTTACTGGTGACATAAGGCACGGTGAACGGGAAGGGTATCAACCCTTCCAACGAAGCAATATTTACAATATGGCCAAATCCCTGTTTAACCATTGCCTTGTATGCGTGAATTGACCCGTAAATCACACCGTTCAGATTCACCTTGAGAACTCTTTCCCACTCGGCATAACCAATGTCCCGAACCTCACCGCCAAGACCAATGCCGGCATTATTGAATATACAGTCCAAGTGGCCATAGTCTCGTACAACGTCATCAATCAACTTTTTGAAAGCGGTTTCTTTCGTCACGTCCAGGTAATTGCCTGAAGCCGTTCCGCCTTTTCTGGTGATCACGGAGGTCACCTCGTCCAAAAGACGGGTATTCAAATCGGCTAAAATCAACCGTGCACCTTTCAAGCTAAGATTTTCCGCAAGGGACCGACCGATACCCGAAGCGGCGCCGGTTATTAAAACCGTTTTACCCCTAAATGATTTCATTCCGCTTATTCCTTATTGCGCTGGCCCCATGGTCAGATGCTTAACAACCACACGCCTGAAGCTTGGCAGCAGCCCAAAAATAGCCATCAGAAGATGCGTCGTCAGACCAATCTTCCAATGCAGTTTTTTCTTGTGGGCGGTTTTCCAAACAGTTTTGGCAACGGTTATTGGTTCTATCTTGATCCCCATTTTCTGAATGGAAAACACCTCTTCATCCACGTCTAAAAAGGGTGTATTCACGTAGGGCACGATGATGTCGCTGACGACAATACCGTATTTTTCAAGTTCGAGATCCAAAGCCTCACTCATGGCCAGGACGGCCCGCTTGGTAGCAGAGTATACCGAAAGATCGGGTATTCCGTATATGGCCGAGGAAGAGGCCATGCTTACGATCCTGGATTCAGAAGTGTTTTTGAGCATGGGCAACGCATAATGGGTGCAGGTGAGAATGCCCTTCAGATTGACGTCAACCAGCTGATGATAGGCTGAAAGCGCGACATTTTCAAACCGCCCGAATTTCACAAACCCGGCATTGTTGAACAGCAGGTTCATGCTACCATTCGTTTTAGCAGCAAAAGACTCCATGGCTGCTGCAACGCTATCCGCTAGGGTCACATCCATGCTGGCACAGTGACAGTTTTCAGGGCCGATTTCCGCTTGCAGGGTTTCCAGATCCTGACTGTTGATATCGGTCGCCCCCACAAACCAGTCTCGGCTCGCAAAATACAGAGCTGTTTCGCGCCCTATACCCGAAGCCGCACCTGAAATAAATATGCATTTACGCTTCGTCATTACCAAATCCTCTTGGTGTTTAAACCCTTTCCAGGATGTGAATACACATGGCGGCCTCTTCAACGCCAATGTTTCCACCGCCATTCTCGGCCAGTCCCAGTCGGGCCCCTTCCACCTGGCGCCCGGTCGCCTCACCTCTGAGTTGCAGGCCCAGTTCATAGATCTGCGCCAGGCCGCTGGCGCCGATAGGATGGCCGCGACATTCGAGCCCGCCGCTGGTGTTCACCGGTTGCTTGCCGCCCAGTTTGGTGGCCCCGGATTCCGCATAAGGCCCGCCTTGGCCCATGGGACAAAAGCCCATGGCTTCCGTCTGGTGCAGCTCGCCGTAGGCTGTGGCATCGTGCAGTTCCGCCAGGCTGATATCCTGTGGTTCCACGCCGGCAATGTCATAGGCCTGCTTCACCAAGCGTTCCCCGATATCTTCACCGTCCAAGTCTCGATCGGTACCGGATCCCAACACGGACGCTCGAATTTTTATCGGCCGGGCGCCGCTCAGCTTCTGCAAATATCTTTCCGAACAGACGATGGCAGCCGCCGCACCGTCCCCCACCGGGGCACACATGGAGCGCGTCAGGGGGTATGCAATGGGCTTGTCCGCCAGCACTTGCGCCACCGTCATGTCCTCCTGGTATTGGGCCATGGGGTTCAAGGAACCATGCCAGTGATTCTTGGCACAGATCAAGGCCAGCTGCTCCTGGGTGCTACCAAACGTTTGCATGTGCCAACGGGCACCCATGGCATAGGCATCCATGAAGATGCTGCGCCCATCTCCCGGTGGAGTCTGGTCTTCCGGTATCTTGAAATCCAGCTGCTGATTGATAGTTTCCATCAACTTCAACTGGTTTTCAAAATTACCCACATCCATGGCGGTGGCATAGGCGGACAGGGAAAGCGCCTTGTTGGGATTGGTGATCTTCTCGGATCCCAGGGCCAGGGCCACATCGTACATCCCGGCCCGGATACCGGTGTAGGCCATATGCAGGGCCGTGGCCGCACCAGCGCAGGCGTTTTCGACATTCGTAACCGGAATGGCTTCGATTCCCATGGATCGGAGCACCACCTGGCCCCGAATTGAATGCTGGTTGTCGAACATACCCCAGAAGGTATTTGAAAAAAACGCGGCCTCCAGCGCCTCTTTTTCCAGGCCCGCATCAGACAGTACCAGGCGGGTGGCCTCGTGGGCCATCTCCCTTACGTCCCGGTCCGGATATTTGTTGAACCGGATCATGCCGAGTCCAATGATATAGACGTTTGTCATAGATTTAATCTCCCTGTTTTGTGGCTTCGCCAATCCACTTTTACTGATTGCACATCAAAACAATTTTCCCTACGACCGCCGACTTGTTGAGCAATTCATGGGCCCGGGCAGCCTCGGCCAGCGGTATTCGCTCGGCAACGATCGGTTGGATCTTCTTTTGCGCGAGAAGGTCGATGAGTGTGGTCAGGTCTTTTTGGTACCAATCACGCCTTTTTTCGGCGAGCGCCTGGATCATATAACCCGCCACAGCTTTATTGCTATTCATCAACTTCACGGGTGAAAAGCGCGGCATACGTAGGAATTCTAGAAGAAATTTGTTAAGTTTCGGGCGACCTGCGGTCATAACTGAAGAAAACCCATAGGATACCAGTCGCCCGCCACTCTTTAACGTGTAATAAGATCGCTGTAAGTGCTTCCCGCCAATCGGATCAAAAACCGCATCCACGCCATCTTTGGTCCACTCCTTGACTTTCTTCACAAAGTCCGACGCCTTGTAATCAATGGGTGTTGCGCCCAAATCCGATACAATGTCATGCTTTGATTTTGAAGCGGTACCGTACAATTCAAGACCGGCCAGCTGCCCTAATTGTAACAGGGCGGTGCCGACTCCACCGGCAGCCCCGTGGACCAAGATGCGATCTCCTTCGGCAACATTGGCAAAACGATGCATCATCTGCCAGGCGGTAAGGTAATTCAAGACAATGCTCACCGCTTCCGCCGGATCCAGTTCTTGCTGAAAGGGCACCAGGCTGTCCGCGGGTAGGCAAAGGTATTGGGCATACCCACCGGTCACCGTCAAAGCGAGTGCGGTTTGTCCCGGCTGCAGGGCGGTGACGCCCTCACCCAGTTTATCCACCGCGCCGACAATATCATAGCCCGGCGTGACGGGGTGCGAGACCCCGGGATAATACCCCTCCCGCATGAAAGTGTCGGCAAAGGCGACCCCGGTTGCCCAGATCTTCATCCAGACTTCTCCGGCGCGTGGCTCCGGCATTGGTTCTTCCGACAGCTGCAACACTTCCGGTCCGCCTTTTTTTAAGGCGATAATGCGTTTGTTTTGCATGTCCACTCCTCTGCTCATCTTTATATAGCTGCGCACGAATGCGTTCACTTAATCAAATTCAGGCCGCGTCCTTCTCTGAACACCGTAAAATCCTGATCAGGTCAGCAATGGTGCTTAGTGGCCCTATCAAAGGTGGTGCGCCCCCGTCAGCATCAAGGTGTCATTGGCGCCATCTTCGATCATGCCGGCCCGGGCATCCCGGAAGAATTTTTCAACCGGATATTCACGGGTAAGACCGTTGCCGCCGAAGATCTGGATAGCCTCGCTGGTAACTTCCAGAGCCAGGTTCGTGCAGAATACTTTTGACGCAATGGAGTATTCAATCTTGGGCGGTGTATTATTGTAATTGTAGATCATCGCGGCCCGCGACAGGGCCCGGCCGGCTTCGATCTTGGTAAACATATTAAACAGTTTATGCTTGATCAACTGGTGCTCGAAGAGCACGTTACCACCCTGCACCCGCTGCTTGGCATAGGCCAGGGCCTCTTCGTAGGCGGCCCGGGCAACCCCCACAAACATGGCCCCCATGGCGGCGTTGGCCGTGGAGAGGGTAATGTCCAACATGGCCGGATAGCTTTCTTCATCCACCAGCATGTAATCTTTGGGCACCCGAACGCTGTCAAAATAAATTTCACCCTGGTTCAAAGCGCGTTGGCCCATCTTGTCCAATGGTTTGCCGCGCCGCACACCGGGCAGATCCAACGGCACGATACAGATGCCCCCGCCGGACATCCCTTTGGTCGGATCGATGGTCAGGTAAACCAGGGCCTGGGTGGCCAGGGTGCCGTTGGATACCCAGGCCGATTTTTGCCCTTCAATGACGTAGGCGTCACCATCCGGGCGTGCGGTTACCTGGCCGGTAATTCCCGGGTCCTCGAACTGGGGCGTAAAGGGACAAAGCGTATCGCTCCCGTGTTCCGGCTCGGTGATGCCCCAGCAGCCGATGATTGATGCATCCGTGCAGGCGCAATACGGCTCGATGATCTCATCGATCAAGCGATCGGTGGGCACCATGGAGGCAAAAAAGGCTGGAAAGCAGGCCACCCCCAGACTGATGGCGAAATCGACACTACCCCAGGCGAGCTCCTCCAGCACGATGTGGGTCTCCAACGGGTCGGTGGCCAGGCCGCCGTAGCCATCGGGAATAAAGATGGTGTGGAACCCGAGATCGTAGCCTTTGCGCAGGGCATTCCACATCAAGTCATTTTTTATCACCTCTTCGGGAGCCATTTTATCGAGCTCGATGCTCGCCGGCCGCAACACCTCTTTGGCAAACTTATGGGTCTCTTCCTTGATGGCGATCTGCTCGGGCGTCAGATCGATATTCAGGTCATGATATAAGGCCATTTTCACCTCGCTTTATTTGTAATCTTCATAGGCGAAGACATTGTCGTTGTCCTTGGAGAAGTCGGCTTTCAACACCCGGGTCATGAACTTTTCCGAGATGGTCTTGGGCACTTCATCCACTAACTGCAGATAGGAAGGAATGAAGTTGGGTTCCAGATCCGCCCGGCACTTGGCATAAATTGCCTGGGGATCAACATCTACACCACTAAAACCTGCCACCGCGGCTACCAGATCGCTTTCCCCGGGTGCGCCCAGTTCGGAGGGAATCCCGTATACGCAGACTTCACTGACACTCTCCATCTCACCGATGGTGCGCTCCACATGATCGGGCTGGATGAAATCACCGGCGCGGCGCAGTTCGCTGCCCTTGCGATGGTCGAAAAAGTAATAGCCTTTTTCATCTTTATGCACGATGTCGCCGGTCCGAAGCCAGCCGCCGCGGGTCTTTTCCTCAGAAGCCTGTGGTTTGCCCAGGTAGTCCACCTTGGTCTCCCCCCTGATCATCCGGCTGACCAACTCGCCGCTGGTCCCAATCGGGACGTCATTGTCCTCTTCATCTACTATCTTGAACTGCATCACACCCGGCAACGGTTTGCCGAAGGAGCCCACCGGACCGACACCCGGCGGCTTGTAAGCAAACCCGCCTTCAACGGCCGCATACCATTCCAGGATTTTAACGTTGAAACGATTTTCGAGATCTTCCCAGATGGCCTTGGGCGTCCCGGCGCTGATGATGGTGTTGAAGGGATTGTCGCCGTCATCCAGTTTAGGCGGCATATTATAAATCCCGGCCGCCATCCCGCCCAGGAGCGAAAATGATGTCACCCCGAATTTGCGGGCAATGTCCCAGATGCGGCTGCGCGTAAACCGGGCACTGAAGACCGCTTTGGTTTCCGTGGTCAGACTGGGTACCAGGGTGACGGCATGGGCGTTGCCGTGCGTCAGGGACAAGCCGGTGTAGAGAATATCGTTGGGCTTGTATTTCCAGACCAGGCGCGTTACCAGATTGAACAGTCCAAAGCGGTTGTTGCGCAGCATCACGCCCTTGGGGTCTCCGGTGGTGCCGGAGGTGTAAATGATCTGGAAGGGGTGGCGCACGTCCATGATCTGCTGGGGCACGGTTTCCCAGGATGGTTTTTCCAGCGTTTCGTTCAGGGTTGGAAAGCCCTTTGAATCGGGCAGAGCATGTTCCGGGCGGTGGACCACCCATACCGACTTGATATTGGGTAAATCGTTCAACACTTCCTGCAGCTGCCCCAGACATTCGTCCGATACCACTACCGCTTTGGTTTTGGAATCGTTCAGCATATACCTGAGCCGGTCGCCCCGCGTGCGAGGATCCACCAGGGTAGCAACCGCACCGATTGTTGGTCCGGCAAACAATGCAGCGACAAACTCGGGATGGTTGCGCATGAAAATGGCATACGTGTCGCCCTTTTCCAAGCCGCTGTCCAGAAACAGCCGGGCAACTTTATTGCTGGCCGTGTAAATATCCTGGTAGGTCAGGATATCCTCACCGTGCTCCCCGTGTTCAAATATCAGTATCTCCTTGTCAGGCTTTTCATGGGCCTTGATCTCAATGAGATGCGATCCGATCGCCTGGTTGAGATGTGTCTTGGAATCCATAACAACCTCTAATAATTTTTAAGGTTACTTCTATTGATAGAAACAGAAGGCATGACGGCCCCAGTATTCCCGCCACTTGCTATTCTTCTATCGCCCCTATGAATCCCCGGTTAAAGGTAGGGAATTCCTTGTCAAATGTTTCATCCCAATGCTCCTGCGTCCAATACTCGTGCCGGTCGAAGAAGGGGTTCTTGTTGCCGGCATTCACACAGATGCTGACACTGACATCCACATCTTCGATCAACTGCAAGGCCCGGGCGGCAAAGCCCAGGGTGGAAAAAACCCGGCAGTGCAGTCCCAGCCGGTAGGCCATGGCTGCCGCGGCGTTGGCCGCAAAACTCACATTGAGGTTTTTGAACATGCAAGAGGGCCCATCGGCGGTCAGCGACTCCATCTTCTCTGATTTATTCAGTTCCGCACAGGTCTTGAATCCACAGGCGCCGCAATTGTAATTGAAATCCGATTTGCGCTTATCGCCGATGATGAGCATGGAACTGGGCTCTTTAATCAACTGGGCCAGGTGCCGACCGTCACGAGCCGCCAGCGGTGCCATGTCACCCAGGGAATAGCAGTATTCCGCAACCGGGGTCAGGTCTTCACCGGTCACGGTCACCATTTTAATGGTATTGCGGTCCTTGAACCGGAAACTGGTCCAGGCCGCCAGGGTCATCATTTCCACAACCCGGTCCAACCCGGCCTGTATCATCTCTTCCATTGTTTGAACTGGCATAATGCGCCTCCTTCCAGGTTAGCTGTAGATGGACCGAAACTGCGGCCACAGGCGATTAATCATCCGATCGTTCATGGTCCGGGGATTAATATCGGCATACCGTTTGGGGATATCCCTGAACGGGCTCTTCTCGGTTATGGAGATGCCCATGGCCAGGGCGAAGCCGGTATTGCGCGGCAGTATTTTCATCCGCATGGCGGCCGCCCCGGCCGACCAGTAGACCCCATAATCGACCAGCAGAGTCCGGGCACCCTGGATCATGCCGTCGATGGCATAGGCAATATTGTTGGCCCGGAAGATACACAGGCAGCCGGTATAGGCCACATCCGGATCGGCCGGCAGTTTCTCTTCCTGGCGCAGGTCATCGCAGACCATGCGGCCGCACATGTTGCAGTTGATGTCCGATGGATCCGTCAGGCTGCGTAGGGACGTCGTCAGCAACACCGCGTCCGCATCCCTGAGCATGGCGGCATCCCGTTTGAAAAATTTCCAGCTCTTTTTGATTGCGGCCATCTCCTCCATCTGCTGGCACAGATCCTCGATATCGCAGGGATCGTCCAGGATGTGCACGGAACACTCTCCCACACCCCCCACGCGGGGTGCGGTGGTCCCCGAGGCCAGGATTAGCCGGGCGGCAATGCGGGCCGCCTCCCTCCGGTCGTCTTCAAATTGTTTCAAACTTCTTTCCATAATCGCTCCCCCTATTCTTTTTCGATGGAAAGGCCGTGAGATTTGGCGTGCTCCGGATACATGGCATAAGCTGGCTTTAAAAGCGGCAGCAGCTTCAACACCTTGGGCATGGGCCCTTTGGCCTTGATCAGCCCCTTGGCCAATGCGACCGGCATGGACACATGCTGGAGCCAGAACTTATGGCAGGTATCCCCACTGAGGGTCATCTCCACCGTCGCCTTTTCACCGATGTCACCCCAGCGGACCTCGCCTTTGGTGCCATCGCCCGGTGTCAGCCAAAGAGCGGCGCTGGGCTCGGTGATGGTGAACTTGATGTTGATGCCCATCTCCAGGAATTTCGGCCCCATAATCTGATCAGCCAGTAAGTTTTCAAATAGTTCGCCTAAGACCGTCTGCATCTTTTCCTTGCTTTCAAATACACCCATGCATTTCCCCCTTTATGTTTTTAGGTTTCTTGTTGGTAAGAATCGAGCAAACCGATGACGGCCCGCTGCATGGTATCAACCGCCCAGCGGGTCGAATGCAATTCGGGCACCAAAAACCAGCGCGTGGCAATACCTTGGTAAATAGCGGAGATGCCTTTAGCGGCAGGTTCCGGATCTATGCCTTTAAAGCGCCCGGTCGCATTGCCCTCTTCAATGGCTTCCATTAACAGAGCAAGCCAGTTTTCCACCCATTCATGAAACAATTGCTGATAGGCTTCGTCGTGAACGACAATCGACATGAAATCAAAGAGGACCGGATATCCCAGGACGGCATCCGGGTCATCGGCATTGTAAAGCCATTCAAACGAGAGGATTTTGTCGAGCGGATCGGCATGTTTGGCCATGGTCTCCCCGCTGCGCTGGAATATCTGCTGAAAAAACGCCCCGAACGCTGCCAGGAAGAGCTCCCGTTTGGACTTGTAATAGTGATTCAGGCCGCCTTTCGACAGGCCGGCTGCCTTGCATATGTCCGCCATGGTCACATTGTTACATCCATTAGCCGCAATCGTTTGCAGGGCGGCCTGTAGGATCTGTGACTTTCGAATGGCTTCTAATTCTGGAATCGGGGGCATGGCATTTTCCTCGCGCACCTTCCGCTGAAGGCAGAAAAGTAATGGCGCTGGCCGCCCGGGCTGGGAGGGAACGTACTGTGAAGAACTGCACCGGACAACCGGCCTGTTAACCGACCAACTGTCCGCATTACCGACCAGCTGGTCGGTTAGGACTATAGAAAGTCCGTATCAGAAAGTCAAGCGCTTTTTTGAATTACCCATAACCTGCTGTTATTGTAAATTTTACCGAGGCAACCAATCATCCGGGAACTCGCCTGTTGAACCTTGCCGCTCAAACGTATTGCAGATTTTGACGTTTCATTATAAAGATGAGGCCGTCTAATTGACTTCGGCGCAGTTAACTGCCTCGCCAATCTTATGAATTACGCATCGATCATATACGTCCTGGGTACCCTGTTGATGGTCACCGGCTGTTCAATGGCTCTTCCGCTGGTCTTTTCCCTCTATTACAATGAAGGCGATTTTGCAGCGCTGGCCATATCCGCCGTAGCCACCCTGGCTGTCGGGCTGCCGCTTTGGCGGGGATTTCGGAAATACCACGACCTCAATATTAAAGACGGCTTTTTCATCGCGGTTTTCGGTTGGATCCTGATCTCGGCCGTATCCGCCCTGCCGTTTATGATCCACGGTTCGATCCCTTCGTTTACTGACGCCTTTTTTGAAATGATGTCCGGATATACAACCAGCGGCGCCACCATTCTGACGGACATCGAAGCGGTGCCCAAGGGCCTGCTGTTCTGGCGCAGCGAGACCCACTTGCTGGGCGGTATGGGCTTTTTGACCCTGACGGTCATCTTCCTGCCCCACGGAATGGGTGGCCTGCGCCTTTTCCGGGCGGAATCCAGTCCCGGCCAGGTCATTACCAAGGAAAAGTTCCTGGCCCGCAACAGGGACACCATGATCTGGCTCTGGGGCATCTACCTGGTCCTGAACCTGGCGCAAACCATATTGATGTGTGCGGGCGGCATGTCCCTCTTCGAGAGCTTGTGCCACGCCTTCGGCACTGTCTCGACCTCCGGCTATTCACCCAAAAATCTGAGCATCGGTCACTACAACAGCGCTTATTTCGACTGGGTCATCATTGTGTTCATGTTTCTGGGCGGCATGACCTTCATGCTGTTTTTCCATATGCTGCGCGGCAATTGGGAAGCCGTCCGGATCAACACGGAATTTCGCTGGTATATAGGGTTTCTACTCTTTTTCTGCGGATTTGCGACCTGGATTTTATGGCAGCATAATACCTATGATAATTTTGCGGATGCGTTACGCTACGGCACATTCCAAATCGTCTCGATCCTGACCACTACCGGCTTCACCACAGCTGACTATGAACAATGGCCCCAGGCGGTCCAGATGTTTATCTACGCGGCCTGCTTTATCGGCGCCTGTGCCGGGTCGACCACCAGTGGGATCAAGGTGGTCCACTACGTGCTCATCTGCAAATATATGGCAGCCTCCATCAAAAAAATCTTTTTCCAGCCCATGTCGGTCATCTCCATTCGGCTCAACGGCCGCCCGGTGGAACGCATTATCGTCGATCTGGCCATTTGCTATTTTATCGTGAATATCTTCCTGATTCTGACAGGGGGTTGTTTCATGGTCCTGATTGAAGACAATATGGATTATACCAGCGCTATGAGTTCCATCATCGCCTCCCTTATGAACATCGGACCGGGTTTCGGTTCGGTGGGACCGGCTAAAAACTACGCCCACATTTCCGACCTGGGCAAGTGGTTTCTCTCCTATATGATGCTGGTAGGAAGGCTGGAAATGTTTTCCGCTCTGGTTATCTTTTACCCTTCCTTCTGGAAACGTTAGAAGCCATTAAAAAATGGCCTTTGGCCCAATCTCGGCGTTGAGCACAAAATTCAAATCCTCGAAATATCATCAATATTCCTCCGGTTTAAATGTCGTGCTCGCCTTGATCTTGAACCAAAATTCAATTTTAAATGGCTTCTAAGTATTGTCAGATTAAAAAGTACCGTCGAACGCTGAGATTGTGTTTGTGGGAAGCTTTTGCAACCACTTCTTAATGTCCGTTTACAGGTGGTAGATTTTGGCCCAGAGCAAGGCCTGAGTGCTTTTTGAACCGGAGGAATACTTAAAGTATTTCGAGGATTTAAAAAGTACGAAAACGCCGCTATGGGGCAAAAGATGCCGCTTGTAAACGGACATTAGGCGAGGAAGAGTCGTTGCACGTCTTTAAGATGCAGCGACGCACATACTACGATCACCCGCTCATTGTCCAAGATGTGGGTATCGCCCACCGCAACCTGCCAATGTTCATCCCGGTAGATCCCACCGATAATGATCTTGCCGTAATATATGGGGTCGAGTTTGGAGAGCGGTTTGCGGGTAATCGGCGATCCGGGTGCGGCCACAAGTTCGACCACCTCGGCATCGAATCCATGCAGGTGGGCTACGGAGAGCAGTTCTCCGCGACGGATAAACTTGAGAATTTCATTGCCGGCCAGGATTTTTTTATTTAAGGCGATATCGGCGCCCATGGTCGCTGCCAGCACCAGGTAATCCTCTTTGTTCACCAGGGCAATGGACTTGCCCTGCTGGTGAGCATTCTCCCCCCGGTTGCCGTTCATCAGGTATTTGGCCAGCAGGCTGCTCATAATGTTGGTTTCATTGTCCCCGGTGGCCGTCACCAGGGTATCCATGTCCAACAAACCGGCGGCAGTCAGGACGTTGGCATCCGAACCGTCCCCGTGCAGTACCTCGGTGTTTTTTAGCCGATGAGACAGTTCCTGGGCCCAGGCTTCGTCCTGTTCTAACAAGCGCACCGAGACGCTGTCTTCGAGCAGCTCGGCCACCCGGCTGCCAACCAGGCCGCCGCCGAGAATCATGACCCGGTGAAGCCGCTGCTGTCTGACGCCGGCCATAAGCATCAGACGGGGTAAGTCCTCACTGGCGGCCATGATATACACTTGGTCATTGGGCAGGATTTCCTGATCTCCCCCGGGAATGATGGTGGTAATACCACGCGCAATGGCCACCACCCGAAATGGAAAATCCTTATGAATGCTGGAGATTTCCTTCAGCTTACTGAACGCGAGCGGAGATGATTTGTGGATACGGGTCGCGAGAAGCTGGATCTGACCCTGGGCAATGTCCAGGATGTCGTTGCCGGCGCGCAGTTTGATCAGGCGCTCAATCTCCCTGGCAGTCAACTCTTCGGGATGGATCACCAGGTCGATTTTCAGATCTTCGGCACTGAGGATGGCGTTAGAGCTGTCAAACTCCCGGGAACGAACCCGGGCAATTTTACGCTGGATGCCAAAGCGGTCCGCGATCATGGCCGCCATCATGTTTACGGCATCATTATCCGTGACGGCAATCAGGCAGTCCATTTGATCGGCATCGGCGTCTTTCCAGCAGGCAATACTCATGGCGTTGCCCTGGATCAAACGGGCATCGATTTCTCCATCGGCCTGCCGAATCAGCTGGTTGTTGGCTTCTATCACCGTCACGAGGTAGCCCTCGTGAACCAGCCGTTTAGCCAGGTAGTAACCGACCCCGCCAAGCCCCAGAATCAGAATTTTATCCGACAGTTTTGTTTTATTACCAAACATAAATGTTGATCCGGTCTCCCCTATAAGCTATCTCAAAAAAGTCATTTAACCCAATCTCTGTGTTGGGCGCTCGGTTTCGGCACGCAGTGAAGCGTAAGCGCTATCCTCGAAATACTTGAGTATTTACCACGATGGGCATTGGCTGCGCTGGCACCTCCGGTAGGAACCTATCGGCCACCTTGACTTTGAACTTGAATCTTATTTTTGGGATAGCCTCTATTAAAATCAGCCGGAAAACACCACCACCCGAAAGCATGGGATGTATTTACGGCTGCCCTGCTTCAAATACTAAGTGCACCGGATATTGTCAACTCACGAGGGTCATTCAGGCTATTCGGGGTCATTCCAGCGGGCCAGCAGCCCGTCGGGAACATCGGACCGCCAACCGGCGGTGTTGAAGTGATCGGAAACAAACGTGCCGGGCGGAACAAGGGTGTCAAACCAGGCCAGATCATCCTGTTTCAATCGGATTTCATCGGCTTTAAGCAGATCTGCCAGGTGGGCGGGCGTGCGCGGACCGATGATGACTGAAGAAATCGCGGACTGGTGGAGGATCCAGGCCACGGCCAATCCCGTGGCGGTCTGCCCGGCGGACTTGGCGCGCCGGCTTACTTGGCGGGCCACCTCGATACCCCGGTCGGTTACCCGCTCCGCGTAAATGCCTTTTTGGGTCGCCCGGCTGCCCGCGGGAAAATCGTTTTGTGCCGCGTAGCGGCCGGCCAGCACCCCCTGCGCCAGCGGTGACCAGGTGATCAGGCCCAGATCGTACGCCCCACACATGGGAATGATGTCATTTTCGATCCGGCGGTCTAGTAAATTGTAGGGCGGCTGCTCGCAGACAAATTTCGGATACCCTTTTCGATCGGCTATATGCAACGCTTCGACCGTACGCCAGGCCGGATGGGTCGAGCAGGCCACATAGCGTACATACCCCTGATTTACAAGATAATCCAGGGCGGCCAGGGTCTCCTCCTGAGGCACGTTCCAGTCTGTACGGTGCAAAAAATAAATATCGAGATAATCGCACCGCAACCGCTTGAGGCTGGCTAAGCAGCTGTTGATCAGATTGTGGCGACTGTTGCCACCGGTGTTCGGACCGGTGCCGGTTGGTAAAAACGCTTTGGAGGTCAACAGCACCTTGCCCCGCTTGCCATCACGCGCCAACGCTTTGCCCAGAACGATCTCGCTTTCGCCGTCACGGTAGACATTGGCACAATCCAGCAGGTTAATGCCGCGATCCATGGCCGCGTCGATCATGTTAAAGGCGGTGGCTTCATCAGTGGGTCCGCCGAAATTCATGGTGCCCAACGTCAGCCCGGATACCATCAATCCGGAACGGCCTAAACGTCTATAATGCATCAGCTTACTTCCTCCTGCATGCGACCAGGGCGCGTGCGCATCAGAGACCGGTTGGTCGCCTGAATTGACCCTGCCTACTGCCCTTAAGAAATAAAGAACGGTCGAACCTATACACTATATACCATCCCGGCTCTCAAACCAGTTATTTTTTACCGGCGATAATATGATTTTATTTCAGATAGTTATCAAACCGGCAGGCGTCCGCTGCTTTTACCTATACAGTATGACCAGCTATTTACTTTTCAGGGCTTTACCGGCATTCCAACACTTGCCGATGGAGGGCCCCAGTCGCCAGTATTTGACGCTGGCCATGTCGAACAGCAAGGGTCGCAGTTTGGCGATATCAACCTTGCCATCGGTAAGCACCTCATCACTGGCATAGGTTTCCACCAGTTCGCCTACAAAGATGTCGTGGGTCTTGAAATCCAGGACATCATGTAGTTTCATTTCCATATTGACGGAACACTGGCGGATCATGGGCGCCGTCTGCAGCTCGCCATAAAACACGTCGAACAAGGCGGCCTTGTCCGTCTTCTTGCCGGTCATAATCCCGCAGTAATCGGTTTCCACCATCAGGTCTTCTGATGGCAGGCAGATGCTGAAGGTTCGGTTGTCGAAAATACCGGCATTGGAATAGTGGACTTTCGCCAGACCGATGGATAGGTACTGCGGCTTGCCGTGATTGAGGATGCCCACATGGGCCACGGCTAGAAAATTCGGTTTGTCGTTGACGGTTGCGCCTACCAGCGTCGTCGGCATGGGGTAAAGGGCATTCATGGGTCCGATCGGGTTCATCTGTTTTTCTCCAAGTGGTTCAGAAATTAAAAATAAGGCGTATACTAATTGCTTGCTCAAGTCAGCAGGGTGGCACCTTCGGCCAGACCGGGGGCGGCGATAGTGGCGATCTTCGTCACCATCTCCGGGCTCAGGGACACTGCGGCGGCCTGCAGATTCTCCGTTACCCGCTCCTTTTTACGCGTGCCCGGGATAGGGATGATGTCGTCGCCCTAGTGCAGCAGCCACGCCAGTGAAAGTTGGGCCGGCGTAATAGCAAGCTCTTCTGCGATAGACAGCAGCGGGGCAAAACGCTCTTTGTTGGTTGCGAAATTCTGGTCTTGATAGCGTGGATTGTTGTTGCGAAAGTCATCGGCCGCCAAGTTATTCACGGTTCCGGTTAGAAAACCGCTTCCGAGCGGCGACCAGGGGACCAGCGCAATACTCAGCTCGCGCAGGGTCGGCAGCAGCTCGGTCTCGACCTCACGCCGCCAAAGCGAATATTCAAACTGGACCGCGGCAATGGGGTGGACGCTGTGAGCCTGGCGTACCTGTTCGGCCGTGACATTGCTCAATCCGAGGTGGCGGACCTGACCCTGTTTGACCGCTGCAGCCATGGCGCCGACAGTCTCCTCGATGGGTGTCGCCGGGTCCGGATAGTGCAAATACCAAAGATCCAGGTAATCGGTTCCCAATCGATTTAAACTGTTCTCCAGGCAGTGCTGTACGTATGCCGGTGTGCCGTTGATAGGCAGGGAGAAACCCCATCCAGTAGGCACATCCGTCCCGCTCTGACCTTCTTCAAACACGATGCCGAATTTTGTTGCGATAAAGGCATCCTGGCGGCGCTCTGCCAGGGCGCTTCCGATCAATGTTTCATTATGACCGTTGCCATAGGCGTCAGCGGTGTCGATAAAAGTGCCGCCCGCATCCAGCACATGGTTTAACACTGCAACGGCATTGGTCTCGTCAGCAGCACCGTAATATCCCTCAAGTCCCATGGCACCGTACCCAATGGCACTCACGGTCGGACCAGCTTTACCCAGTGTTCGCTGCGGTATCATTTTAGGCTCCTTTTTTTAGGGGTGATAAATTGCTATCGTTTATACACACAACAATGGTCTGAAAAAATTATCCGTTCTTGCCTAACTTCTTCGCGGCCTGATCTATCAAGGCCGTCAATTCGTCGCCGGCCTCAAGTCCCAGGATCCCGGCGTAACGTTCATGCAATCTTTTCCAGGCCGCATCGATTTCACCGCGCAGTTCGCTGCCCGTCTCAGTCGGATAGATATTGACCGTTTTACCCTCGCTTTGCCTTGTGAGATATCCCCGGTGCACAAGCGCATCAACGAAACGGGTTACCGTAGATGGGGCCAGGTTAAGCTGCTCACATAGGGATTTTTGACCGATGCCGGGATCATCCATCACCAGCATCATCAAAAACGCGTGCGACGGGGACAAACCGGTTTTGCGAAATTCCTTCTCGGCCATGCGGGTAATGACCCGGGAAAGTGAATTGGCCGTAAAGTACAGGCAGTGGTTCAGTATTGATTTTTCAGCATCCATGGCTAACCATACTGTTGCTTGTACATACAAATATAGTTCGTTCGACCCATCTGTCAATGGTTTTTGGCAATCTTTTGGCTAAATCGATAAAAGTTGAAGGAAAATACTTTATAAGAACCCATAATTAAATGATTTTTCTCAACACATGGTTATCTGCTGATGACTGGCTAAGGGCAGATTTTCTCTTGACAAACGGCTCTATCGTTTAATATATAGAACGCACGTTTTCCATGAGAAACATATCGAGGCGCCCATATGCCCCCTGCTTTTAAAAGAGTACCGGCCGTCGACAAGTGTTTCGCTATCCTGGAATTACTTGCCAGGACGAGCGAACCGATGGGCATCAGTGACATTTCCGGGAAGCTCGATCTCAATAAAAGTACGGTGTTTAACATCATGCATACCCTGCAAAATCTCAACGTACTCGAGCATCACCCCGGCGGAAAGTTTGCCTTCGGCACACGCCTCTACATCCTGGGTAACATTGCCGGTAACCGGTCGGAACTGATCCAGACCGCCCATCCGTATCTGGAGATGATCAACGCGAAAACAAAACTCTCCGCATTTTTAGGCATTCGGGCCGATAGACGCTCCATCCTGATTGATAAAGTGGATTCAGCCTATGGCATCAAGGTGTCATCGGAAATCGGCCTGCGCATGCCGGTATTGGCGGGCCCCGGGATCAAGGCTATGCTTACCCAACTGACCGATGAAGAGATTGACGAAATCCTGGCCCGCACTGATCTGAAACCCTATACGCGGCATACGACGACGGACAAGGCCACTTTTAAAATGGAAGTCCAGGAGGCCCGCCAACAGGGTATTGTCATCGACCGGCAAGAGTATATTGAAGGCATGGTCTCTTTTGCCATACCCATCAAGGTCAGAGGGGGCGGTCTGCAGGCGGCTATCTGGGCGGTTGGCTTGACGCAACAGGTCCCGGAATCGTCTTTTCCAGAGATAAGTTCGTATTTAAAGAATATTGCGGCTGAAATTAATTCAGGGCCCGGCGGTTTTTAACGGGTGCCCACAGCGCGGATAAAAATCAAGTGCATGTAAATAATGGCGGCGATCTCAAAAATAGGATTTTGGTTCAAGGTCCCGTCTACGCCTTCCAGGCTGCGCCGGACAAGCAAGGCTCACAACCGAGTTTATCAGCTATAGCGTGGGCGAAGGCTGGCGATTGGACCAAAAGACATTTTTGAGATAGCGGCTAATTAACCCCGAGGAGGATATTGTGAAGATTCTCACCACCGTAAAAAAGGTAGTTGATGTGGAACTGAACATCAACGTAGATAACGGCGCCATTGTCGAGGATGGGTTGCAGTACGTCATGAATGCCTGGGACGAGAATGCTGTTGAAGCCACCGTTCAACTCAAGGAAAACAACGGTGCGGAAACCACCCTGGTAAGCATCGGCGGCGGAGAAGACAATACCAAGATGATCCGCAAGGCCTATGCCATGGGAATTGAAGACGGTATCGAAATCGATGACCCGGCCCTGGCCAACGCTGATTCGTTTGTCTTCGCCCGGGTCCTGCAGAAAGTGTATGAACAGGGCGAGTACGATCTGGTCATTTCCGGCAAGCAGGCTCAAGACACGGACAACGGCCAGACCGCCATCATCCTGGCTGAAAACCTGGGCATCCCCTGTGTCAGCAACGTCATCGCCATCGATGTGGCGGATGACCAGCACATCAAGGTGTCCCGCCTGGGTGATGCCGGGACCGAAATTGTCGATATTGAACTGCCGGCCGTGGTAACAGTGAGCGATAGCATCAATGAACCCCGGCTGCCCGCCATGCGCGGCATCATGCTGGCCAAGAAAAAGAAGATCCAGAGCCTGGACCTGGCGTCACTGGGCACTTCTGCGGATGAGGTTGGCTGTGGCGCCTTGAAATCGGAAATTGTCGAGTTCATGAAATCGGAAACGCGGCAGGCCGGCCAGAAGTTCGAAGGCGACCCGGCTGAAATAACGACCCAGGTCGTCGGTCTGCTGGCTGACGAAGCCAAAGTGTTTTAAGACCTCGAACCGGTCCCGCGGGATCATCTTTGGACCCTAACCTTACTTTATAAGGAAGACATATCATGGCTAAAGTACTTGTAGTAGCAGACATCAAAGAGGGTGTCCTCAAAGGCAGCACATCCGAATTGCTATCCAAAGCCAGGGCCATCGGCGCGGAAACCGCCGTGGTTGCCATTGGCAGCAATATCGAAGGACTCACATCTGAACTTGCGAATGCCGGCTCCGATACGCAGTATATCGCCGATGAACCGGGCCTGGAGCTGTTTTCGGCCGGCCCATATGCGGCCTGCGTGGTGGAGGCCGCCAAGCAGTCCGGCGCCAACCTGATATGGTTCGGATTTTCCGAGAGCGGCAAAGCCGCCGCGCCCCGTGTGGCGGCCCAACTGGAAGCCGCCTGCGCCACCGAAATTACCGATGTTATGCTGGACGGGGACCAGATCGAAATCATTCGTCCCGCCATTGCCAACAAGGTCATGCAGCGGGCTAAGGTCAATACGCCCCAACTGGTAGCTGTTGTCCGAGCCGGGGCCTTCGAGGCCGACCCCGATGTAAGCGGCACCGAGAATGTCGTCAAGCTGGCAGCTCCGGCTGCAGATGTGAAAGCCGTTATCAAGGAGCTTGTATCGGATGCTAGTGGTGAAATCGACCTGGCCGATGCCGATATCGTTATTTCGGTGGGACGGGGTGCCAAGGATCAGGCTGGGATTGACATGGTCCGTGAACTGGCCAACGACCTCAATGCCGGGTTCGGCTCCTCCCGTGCTATGGTGGATGCCGGCTTTATGCCGCATAACAAACAGGTCGGGCAGACCGGCAAGATCGTGGCGCCAACCCTGTACATGGCGATCGGCATCTCCGGTGCCATCCAGCACCTGGCGGGCATGAACGGCTCCAAGGTGATCCTGGCGGTAAACAAGGACCCCGAAGCGCCGATCTTCAACGTAGCCGATTATGGCATTGTCGGTGACCTGTTTGAGGTAGTGCCGGTTCTTAAAGAAGAAATTGCCAAAGTAAGAAGTTAAACCGGTTGTCAGGTTCGTCATCCCGGACTTGATCCGGGATTCAGTTGCTCCATAAGCGCCCTGGATGCCGGCCTCCGCCGGCTTGACGCCCAAAAGCACCGGAAAGTCTAGTTATAAAGAGTTAACCTGAACGAGGTACCCATGAATCCCCTGTTGATGTCTATCTTGCTGATTGTTGCCCTGGCTGTATTCGGCCGCACCATGTGGGGTAAACTACAATTGCTGAGCGCTCTGGAACCTGCGGACAGAGCGAATCATATCAAAGAGCGCCTGGTGGCCATGCTCGTTCTGGCGGTGGGCCAGAAACGGCTGGTCGGTCGGGCCAAGGAGCGCGGTTCGGGCATTATGCACGCCTTTATCTTTTGGGGATTTTGCGTGTTGCTGATCCGGAGCATCACCCTGTATGGCGAAGGTTACCATATGGGGTTTCACCTGCCGCTTTTAGGCGATGACTCCCTGCTGGGATATCTGTATATCTTCATAAAGGACATCATGGAAGGCATCGTCCTGTTGATGGTGCTTTACGCAATTTTCCGGCGGGCGGTTTTGAAACCCGAGCGGATGCACAACACGTTCGAGGCCTACCTGGTCCTGGCGATGATCGGTGTCCTGATGGTTTCCGACCTGCTCTATGACGGTACGCGCTACAACCTGATTCAACTGCACGGCAACCCGGACAATCTGCATTTCTTCAGCAATCCCCAATACGGCGCGGAATTCGTCTGGACGCCGGTCTCGGTTGGGGCCGCCTCCTTGGTTTCCGGATTAAGTGTTGACGCGGGCACCACCCTGATGACCCTGATGTTCTGGACCCACATCATCACCCAGCTGGTGTTCCTCAATATTCTGCCTACCGGCAAGCACTTTCACGTGATCACGGCGTTGCCCAATGTATTCCTGAAAAGCCTGGGCTACCCGCATGAAAAGGCCAAGTGGCTGGACCTGGAAGACGAGGCCGCCTGGGAAGATGAATCCCTGGGCATCAACCACATTCACCAGCTGGACTGGAAACAGGGCCTGGACCTGTACACCTGCACCGAGTGCGGCCGCTGCAAGGAGGTCTGCCCGGCGTATACGACCGACAAACCGCTCAGCCTGCACGAGTTCAACGACGATCTGAAACACGAACTGTTGGAGCACGCCCCGAACATTATCAAAAGGGCAAGCTTGAAAGGCTCATTGGTTGGCATCGAGGACGAAGAACAGGTCGAAAAGGTGAAAGAGGAAATGATGGCCCTCAACAGCGAGAAGGCACTGGTGGGCGATGTCATTGCGGAGGATACCCTCTGGGCCTGCACCACCTGCCGAGCCTGCGAGACCGTCTGCCCGGTGACTATCGAGCAGGTACCGCGGGTAACCGCCATGCGCCAGGGCCAGTTCCTGATGGCCGAGGCCTACCCCAAGGAGCTGAACACGGCCCTGAAAGGACTGGAACGCAACGGTAATCCCTGGGGCATCGGTTATGACAAGCGGGCTGACTGGACTGACGGATTGGGTGTCAAAACCATGGCCGAAGATGCGGACGTAGACTACCTTCTCTGGGTTGGCTGTGCCGGGTCCTTTGATGACCGCACCAAGAAAGTCTCGACCGCCCTGGTCAAGATCCTGCAAAAAGCCGGCGTCAGCTTTGCCATCCTGGGCACGGAAGAAAAATGCACCGGCGACTTTGCCCGCCGGGTGGGCAATGAAATGCTCTACCAGATGATGGCCGAGGAGAATATTGAAACCCTCAATGGTTATAATGTCAAAAAGATCATTGCCGCCTGCCCTCACTGCTTGAATACGCTGAAGCATGAATACCCCCAGAAAGGCGGAAACTACGAAGTCATCCACCATTCCGCTTTCATCGCTGAACTGGTCAAAAGCGGCAAAACCAAGCTCACCAACTCCCTGGCAGGCGCCCTCACCTACCACGACCCCTGCTACCTAGGGCGCTACAACAACGTATTCGCCGAGCCCCGGACATTGCTGAAATCCGTAGCCCAGGACGGCCTCAAGGAGCTTGAACGCTGCGGTGCGGAAAGCTTCTGCTGCGGCGCCGGCGGGGGCCGCATGTGGATGGAGGAGACCATCGGCAAGCGTATCTACCTGGAGCGCACCGAGGAAATCGTGCGGCAGGATGTTTCCAGTGTCGCCGTGGGCTGTCCCTTCTGCCTGACCATGGTGGAAGACGGCATGAAGGAACTCGGGAAGGAAGAAGAGATCAAAACCCTGGATATTGCCGAAATCGTGGCCGCTCACATGGAATAATAAGAAAGCCCCTGCAGCTTGCTGCAGGGGCTTTTGCCAGAGGTAATCTCAAAAAATATCTTTTAGCCCAATCTCTGCGTTGGGCGCTCGGTTTCGGCACGGAGTGAAGCGTAAGCGCTATCTTCGAAATACTCCTAGTATTCCTCCGGTTACGACCCACATTTAAGGAGTCGATCAAGAGGGAAGTCCGGCAACGCGGGGAAACCTCACGGCCGCCTTAATCTTGAACTAAAATCTTATTTCTGAAATAACCTCTACCTAACCTTGGATCAGCGGAACCTCTCCGGTTCCTCCGCCAGAGGTAACGGATTTACATCCTAATCAAGAAGCCTTTTCCAACTTCACCGCGCAGACCTTGAGTTCCGGAATCTTGGCAATGGGGTCGTACGCCGGATTCGTTAGTTTGTTCACGTTGGCTTCCTCAAAATGGAAGGGCATGAAGACCACGCCTTTTTCCACCCGCTCGGTGATCATGACCCGCGTCTCGATCTCTCCTCGGCGGGAGGATACCCTTACCCGTTGACCGTCCGCAATTTCTAGGGAACGGGCATCGGCCGGGTGAATCTCCAGAAACCCTTCAGACACCTCAAAATCCAGGGCTTTTGAGTTCCTGGTCATGGTACCGGTATGGTAATGGGCGTAGACCCGGCCGGTGGTCATCCAGAAGGGATAGTCCGCATCCGTGACTTCGGCTGGGGTGCGATAGTCGATGGCATGGAACAGCCCCTTGCCCCGGGTAAAGTTCCCGTTGCGATGCAGGTAGGGGGTTCCCGGGTGTTCAGCCGATGGGCAGGGCCACTGCAGACCGTCGCCTTCCAGCCTGGCATAGCTGATCCCGGCATAGGACGGGGTGAGTTCGGCGATTTCACTAAAGATGGCCTCGGGTGAATCATAGTCCATGGCATAGCCGAACCGGTTTGAGATATCCTGGATGATCTCCCAGTCTTGGCGGGATTCGCCGACCGGTTCGATGGCCTTTCTGACCCGCATTACCCGCCTTTCGGTATTGACAAAGGTCCCGTCCTTTTCGGCAAAGGAAACCCCGGGCAGGACCACATCGGCCAGCTTGGCCGTGGGGGTGAGGAAGATATCCTGGACAATGAGAAGTTCGATCTTTTCAAGGGCGGCCACCACATGATCGGCATCCGGGTCCGACACCACCGGGTTTTCTCCCATGATCCACAGGGCTTTGACTTCATCCTTTTCGACGCCGCTGAACATTTCTGGAATAGTCAGGCCGATCTGGGTTGGCAGTTGGTCAACGCCCCAGGCATCCGCAAATTTGCGATTGGCGTCCCCCAGGGTGACCGGCTGGTAACCGGTATAGACATTGGGCAGGCCGCCCATGTCGCAGGCTCCCTGGACATTGTTTTGGCCGCGCAGGGGATTGACGCCGGTACCCGGTTGGCCGATATTGCCGGTCAACATGGCCAGGTTGGCCAGCGACTTGACGTTATCAACACCGGACGTGTGCTGGGTGATGCCCATGCAGTAGACGATGGAAGCTTTCCCGGCCTGCGCATAGGCCAGGGCCAGCGCTTCGATGTCCTCGGCGGGCACCCCGGTGATATTGGCCACGGCGTCCAAGCTGACCGTTTCAATCTGGCTTTTGAAAGCCTCAAAGTCTTCGGTCTTCTCCTGGATAAATGCCTGGTCTTCAAGTCCTTGGTCCAGGATCACCCGCATCATGCCGTTGAGCAGGGCGACGTCGGTGCCGGGTTTGTGGCGGACATACAGATGGGCCAAATCCGCGATCTGGTTCTTGCGCGGATCCGCCACGATGACCTTGGCCCCCTTTTCCTTGGCCCTGAACATCCGGGTGGCCACCAGGGGATGGGCGGTAGTCGTATTGGATCCGATGATGAAAATGGTATCCGTCTCTTCCAGTTCGGATACTGCATTGGTCATGGCTCCACTGCCGAAAGCGGCGGCAAGACCTGCCACCGTGGAAGAATGTCAGAGTCGGGCGCAGTGGTCGATACTGTTGGTCCCCACACCCGCCCGGGCAAATTTCTGCATGAGAAAATTCTCCTCGTTGGTAACCTTGGCTGAGGCGAAAAATCCCACGGCATCCGGACCGCTGGTTTTGTGGATTTCTTTGAGGCGGGTGGCGGTAAAGTCCAGGGCTTCGTCCCAGGAGACTTCCACAAGCTTCCCGTTCTTTCTTAATAGCGGCTTCTGCAGCCGTCTTTCCGACTGGACAAAGGCATGGACATTCCATCCCTTGATGCAGAGTTTGCCTTCATTGACGGGGCTGGTTTTGCAGGGGATGGTCCCGCTCAAGCGTCCGTCTATGGACTCCAGAAAGAGATTGCATCCGCATCCGCAATACGTACAGGTTGTCAGGGTATTCCTGTAATCCATGATCTTTCCTTTTAAAATTACGGTCTCACTTCTCAGACGATGGGCCCATCACGCTCAAGGGCGATTTTTCATCTCTGTTGATGCCCGAGGTATACCCGAATTCGGCATTCATGATGGCGGCCGTCTTTTTATACAAAAGCCGCAGGGGAATATCCGCCGGGCAGGCTTCATCACATAACCCGCAATCGATACAGCGGTCGGCCATGTGCATGGCCCGGGTCAGATGAAACGTCGGGATGTCTACGGGCAGGTCTCCCTTGGAAACAAGAGATTCGCATTCCAGGCTGCACTCTTTGCAGAAACACATGGGGCAGATATCCCGGCATCCGTAGCATTTGACGCACTTGGCAAACTGGTCCCGCCAGAAGATAAACCGCTCAGGCTGCGCTTTTTCCTCAGCCTCCCGGACCTGCTTCTGATCGATACCGTCTGATTTTTCCCCGGCGACCATCTCATCCGGCCACGGCTTGTTGCATTCACACTGCAGGGCAAGGTCCGGGGGACAGGCGAACCCGATGGGGACGACTTTGTCCTCTTCCAGCTGCTTCAACCGATACAGACCGTAAAGCCCTCTTTCATCGCAGCCCCGCACCAGGACGCCGAACACGTCGTCCGGAAATTGCCTAGCCAGAGTGATCAGCACCTGGTTCAGGGGGTATCTGGCATCCCCGGCACCTTCCAGATCGCCAAGACTCAACTTATCCAGGTCATCGCCCTTTTTAAGCAGGCACGGCGCCACATGGCCGTTGGCCTGGACCAAGGCCACAACACCCTTGACGGTCCCTTCGGAAAGCAGTTCGCTGATTTTCTGTTTCACTTGATCAATCATAAACGCACCTTATCTAAGCAGACATTTTGGCCTGTTCTGTTTTCAATGGTGAGGGGCCCAACGTTTTCAATACATCTACAAACTCACGAACTTCATCGATGAATTCCGGCGCTTCGGCCGAGGAGACCCACCGGGCCCGCAGCCGCTCTTTTTCGACGCCGCAGAAATCAAGCATCTGAGACAGAACGGCAACCCGTTTTTCGGTGGAATAATTACCGTAGAGGTAGTTGCATTCACCCTTGTGACAACCACCTATAAAAACGCCGTCCACACCCTGTTCAAAGGCCTTCAGGACATGATGGGGAGACACGCTCCCGGAACATGTGACCCGAATAACCCGCATATTTGACGGATACTGCATACGACTAACCCCAGCCAGGTCAGCAGCGGCATACGCTCACCAGTTGCATAAAAATGCAAGGACATGGGGTTCAAAATTGGTGTCACTCATTGCCTTGTTTCCTTATCAAAAGATTCTTAATCTAATAATTCGCTAGACCGCCCCAATCTGGGCCAATATCTGGTCAGGTTTATAGCCCAGGAGATTGGCGCAGTGGCACGGACAGGCGGAAGCACAGGTTCCGCATCCCTTGCACAGGATCTGGTTCACCACGCAGACCCGCTTTTCTTCGTTGTAGGTGATCGCCTCATAGGGACACAGCGGCATGCAGGTCTGGCATCCCACACAGGTGTGGTAATTGATTTTTGCCACGGTACCCGCAGTGGTGACCGTATCTTTGGCCAGCAGCGTCAGGACCCTTCCAGCTGCGCCGTAGGCCTGGTTGATCGTTTCCGGGATATGTTTGGGGTAGTGGGCCGTACCGCATAAGAACACCCCATCCGTGGCAAACTCAACCGGCCTGAGCTTGACATGGGCTTCTTTGAAAAACTGGTCCTCGCTTACCGCCGCTTTGAACATACCGGCGATTCCAAGCGTGGCTTTGGCCGGGATGACCGCGGCTGCCAGGGACAGGACATCCGCATCCAGTTCCAGCCGCATGCCCAGGATCGAATCGGGTACGGTCACCCGGATCATGTCCTTACCGCCCTCTTTCACCTCTTCGACCTGGGGCGCGTCCTCCGGGGTATACCGTATGAACTGCACCCCGAGTTCCATGGCCTCCCGGTAGGCATCCTCCCGGAAGCCGTAGGTACGGACATCGCGGAACAGCACATAGATCCGCATATCCGGATTGAGCTTTTTCAGCTTGAGAGCATTTTTCACCGCATGGCCGCAGCAGACCCGGGAACAATAATTGCGCTCCTCATTGCGGCTACCCACGCACTGGATCATGACCAGGCTTTCCGCATTGAGAACGGCCTCATTGTCTTTGGCGATCTCTTCCCCCAGTTCCATATGGGTAAAGACGTTTTCATTCTGGCCGTAGAGGTATTCGGTGGGTTTGTACTCTTCGGCCCCGATGGCCAGAACCGAAGCCCCGTGCTGGATCTTTTTCAGCCGCCCTTCGGAGGCCACTGTGGTAGTGAAATTTCCGAGATAGCCGTCTACGTCCTGGATCACCGCATCGTGCGATACATGGATGTTGGGATTCTGGTAGACCTCCCGGATCAGGTTGTCCAGATAGGCCTGGACATCCAGGCCTTCCAAGGTCGTGTGCAGCCTCCGGACCATGCCGCCCAGGTCTTTATTCTTTTCCACGAGGTGGACTTCGTGGCCCTGTTTGGCGATGGAGAGCGCGGCCGTCATGCCGCCGATCCCGCCGCCGACCACCAGAGCGGCCTTGTTGACCGTCAGATCGAACTCCTTCAGGGGTTTCAGTTCACCGGCCCGGGCAACGGACATCCGGATGATATCACGGGCCTTTGCGGTAGCCTTATCCTTCTGCTTGGCATGCACCCAGGAGCAATGTTCCCGGATATTGGCCATATCCAGGTAATATTGATTCAGGCCGGCCTCCCGGAGGGTATCCTGGAACAGGGGCTCCAGGGTCCTGGGGGAGCAGGCGGCAATCACCACCCGGTTGAACCCTTTTTCAAGGGCCAGTTCGGTGATCTCCTTGGCCGAATTGGTGGCGCATGAAAAGAGCTGCTCGGTCGCGTACACCACATTCGGCAGGGTCTTAACATATTCAACTGTGGACGGTACATTGACCACGCTGCCGATATTGGCCCCGCAATGGCAGACAAAGACACCAATTTTTGGCTCTTCCTGGGAAACATCGCGCTCGTCCGGGTAGACGCGCTCCTTGGCCAGCTTCCCTCGCCGGTAGTCCAGCAGTTCGCCGGTCTGGGAGCCCGCCCCGCTGGCGGTAAAGACCGAATCCGGGATGTCGGTCGGGCCCTGGAAAGCACCGCTGACAAAAATACCGGGCTGGTTGGTCTTGACGGGATTGGACGCGTCTGCTTTGGCAAATCCATGCGCATTGAGATCGATACCGAATTTTTCCGAGATCTCCTTGTAGGCCTGCGGCGGATTCAGCCCCACCGACAGCACCACCATATCGAATTCTGATCTTTTAACACCCTCGTCGGTAGTGGCATAGCGGACCACCACGTTTTTAGTTTCCGGATTCTCTTTTTCGATGGCCGCGTAGCTGCGGATGAATTCAACACCGGGCAACTGCTCGGCCCTTTGAAAGAAGCGTTCAAAATCCTTGCCGAAGGCCCGAATGTCATTATGGAACACGGTGCACTCAACATCATCGTAGTGGTGCTTAGTCAGAATCACCTGCTTCTGGGTATAGGTACAGCAGACCCCGGAGCAGTAACTGTTATCGCCCTCGGTCACCCGCCGGGACCCGATGCACTGGATCCAGGCTATCTTTTTAGAATGTTCCTGGTCAGACGTCCTTTTTACCTCCCCCTCAAAAGGACCGGTGGAGGATAAAAGCCGTTCATAGTCCATACTGGTCACGACGTTTTTATATTGGGTATACCCGTACTCTTCCCTGACGGAAGGATCAAACGGCGTAATCCCGGCGGAGAGGATAATTGCACCAACATTGATGGTTGCTTTGGTAGGCTTCTGTCTGAAATCGATAGCTCCTGCCTGGCAAACACCCCGGCAGATATCACATTTATCCTCTTTAAGTCGCAGGCAGGAGTCGTCAATGTAGGCGACAAGGGGTATGGCTTGGGAAAAATAGACATGCACCGCCTTGTTCATGGATATCTCCTGATTGAATTTATCAGGATATTCCACCGGACAATATTCAACACAGGTCGTACAGCCAGTGCACTTGTCTTCGATAATGTAGCGCGGTCTGGTTTTCAGGGTGACCTGAAAATCACCTGCCTCGCCTTCTACGGTATCTACTTCTGTAAATGTGAGAACCTCTATGTTCGGATGCCGGCCGACCTCGACCAGTTTCGGTGAGAGAATTCACATCGAGCAGTCGTTGGTGGGAAAGGTCTTGTCCAGCTGGGCCATATGGCCGCCGATGCTGGGTCCTTTCTCCACCAGGTAGACCTTGAAACCGGCAGTGGCCAGGTCCAGGGAGGCCTGGATACCGCTGACCCCACCGCCGACAACCACTACATCGCCAAATTCCTTATCGCCGACACTTCCCGATAATTGTTGGATTACTTCGTTTGGCAGTACGTCTTTCACGACTTTCTATCTCCTCATCCTATTCAGGGGATTGAAGCATATCATTGACAATTTCCGCGATATCCTTGATTTCGATCACATCCTCATATTCAAGGTTCAGGCGGCTTTCTTCAAAGTTGGTGATGCAATAGGGGCAGGCCGTGGCCAGCACCCGGGCGCCGGCAGCCTTGGCCTGTTGCAGGCGGATATCGGAAAACCGCTCCTCCTGGGGGGTATCCATCCAGATCCGGCCGCCGCCGCCGCCGCAGCACAGGCTGCGTTTGCCGAAGTCTTCCATCTCGACATATTCCAGTTCGTCCACTTTTTGCAGCAGCTCCCGGGGATCATCATAGACATCATTGTGGCGTCCCAGGTAGCATGGATCGTGATAGGTCACCTTTTCAGGATAGGCACCCTTGAGTTCCAGCCGTCCGGTATTGAGCAACTCCAGGATATACTGGCTCATGTGCTGGACTTCGAAATTCACCATGAATTCGGGGTACTCGTTTTTAAACGTATGATAGCAGTGCGGCGAGGACACGATGATCTTGCGAACCCCGCGGTCAATAAACGCCTTGATGTTTTCCTTGGCCAGGTTGCGAAAGACCTCTTCGGCGCCGGTCTTGCGGATGCTCTCGCCGCAGCAGCTTTCCTGCTCGCCCAGGATACCGAAGGCCACGCTGGCGGTATTGAGGATATTGGCCGTGGCCGCCGCCACCTTTTTCATACGGGGGTCATAGCTCAGGTAGCAGCCGACAAAATAGAGAACCTCCATGTCTTCGGTATAGGGTTTCACCGACAAGCCCTGGGCCCACTCCGATCGCTTGCCGCGTTCGCCCTGCAGGGGATTGCCCTCGGAGATAATACTGGCCCGGGCTGTCCGGGCGCTGCGCACGGAAGCGGGAAAAAGTTCATATTCGGCGGCCACCCGACGCAGCGACACACTGACGTCGATCTGCTTGACACCGCGGGGGCACTGCTGGGGACAGGTCCCGCAGGTGGTGCAGCGCCAGATATCCTCACCTTCGACCTCACTAAGGCCAAAGGCGGCCTCGCGGATGAGTTTGCGCATGCTGAACTGCCTGACCCGGTTCCAGGGACAGACCGCATCACACATGCCGCACTGAAAACACATCTTGACAATGCCACCACCGGCCTCATTGATCTCATCGATAACTTCTATAAAGGGAGCGACTGTTTCCACTTTCTTGACTCTTCCTTTTCTTTGACTTGATACTTAGTCCTGCGCCTGCAGGCGGGCCACGGCATCCATCAGCTTATCCAGCCCGTAGCGGTCCGCCAGCGATTCCAGGCCCATTTCCAGCTCTTCCAGGGCCACTTCTTCTTCATCCATTTCAACTTTGCGTTCTTCAAGAATCAGGGCGTCGGCCCCGCACCATTTAACGCACAAAGGTTCATCTTCGCCCTCACACATGTCGCATTTGAGCGGCAGGCCGGAATCAGGTTCCTTGAACTCTTCCCGGGACGGACAGGACGCACGGCAGAAAGCGCACTCGTCATACTCCTTGCCGTCGATGGTATACTTATCGCGTCCGGCGCACTCAGCCACAGCGTAGTCCCCGGCGTACACCGGCACATAGATGTCGGCCAGGGGGTCCCGGATCACCCTGATACGGGAACGGGCCGGGTTGTTGCTGCTGTACTTGGGCGAGGCATGAAAGGCGGAACAGATGACTTCGCAGGCCTTGCAGCCGTCACACTTGTCCACGTCGATTCTGATTGTCTTGATGATTTTGGTTTTCTTTTTACCAGTCAAGGTTCAAGCCCTCCAGTCAATTTCAAAACCCATATTTGGGCTGTTAGCTATCAGCTCTCAGCCGTTAGCCCATTTTCTAGAAGCTAACCGCCAATGGCTAATCGCTGTTTTTATGCTGTTGTCTCACTCTGTTCAGCTGCTTTCAGGATACCTCTGGCGACGAATTCGGCACCCACGTAGTCCAGCTCCAATTCGTTCAACGTATCCAGGGTCGGAATGCCGTCATCGTTCCACCCCTTCATGGCGTAGTAGGAATCCAGCAGTTCCTTTTCAAGTTCCGGAAAACGCTTCTTCCAATGGTTGGCGGGCGGGGCCTCATCCTTGCGCCGCATGCCGCGCCGGATGTTCACGCACCGCACCAGGGTCCGGTAGCGTTTGGCCGCCAGGGTCAATTTATCCTTGTCCATCTCGACCCCCGCTCCGGCGGTGATAAACTTGGGATAGTTGTGGATATGGTAAGGCGGTTTGAGCGGGAACGAAGAGAGCCCGGCACACATGCCCAGGGCGTCATCGATGTAGTGCATCATCTCCATCCAGTCCACGATATCGCACGTCATCTCCACAGTCGGGTAATAGGGGATCGAATTTTCACCACGCAGTTCCCAGTCGATGAAATACTGTTTGAATTTTTCATGGGGCACCTGGATCCAGTCTTCGGTAAACTTGATCCGGTGTTCCTTCTTGGGGTAAGGCGCCTGGGGAAACTGCCCCTCGATCTGGGTGATATTGATCTTCTCCCCGGTCGAGTACATGAGAAAATAGATGGGGTTGAGCATGGACAGTTTGAGCGGCAGCTGCTCGTGCTTCTTGATGTTATTGTGGGCATACTCCTCGGCCCCGTTGCCGATCTTCTTGGCCGCCCAGTAGGTGCCCTCGGCGAGCACGTCGCCGATGCCTTCGCGCTTGACGATCATGTCCAGCAGGTAGAAAAACCGCCCTTCGCTGTCCTCGGGCAGGTCAGGGAAATCGCTCTCTGCGAGAATCCCGTTTTCCAGCAATTCCAGGGCAAAGGCCATGACCTGTGGTGCGGAGAACCCGTCCAGGCCGTACTCGGTGGCCTTCTGGGCGATCTTGAGGCCAAAATCCAGGTCACTGTAAGCGGCCATGGTGTACGTGAGCTTGGTAAAGCACTTCATCATGTAGGTCGGATAGCCCTTCGGTGTAATGGTGGCGCCGCACTTCATGGGACAGTTAAAGCAGCTGATCAGCCGCGTGCGGGCTTTTTCCATGGTCTCGGTCCATTCGCGGGCGATCTCTTCGGTCCAGAATCCCTTGAGCCGGGTACGGGAGTTGCCCCACATGAAATTCTCGGTATGCCATTTTTCGTCGTGGACCTTCATCTCCTGGGGCGAACCCAGGCCGGCCAGAATCGGCATGACCCCCGGAATCGGGTTGTCGTTGCGGAACTGGATATATTCGTGCACCTCATTGCACAATTCGATGAATTTCTCGGGATCGGCCACATTGAGATCCTGGGTGCCGCGGACGACAACGGCCTTGACGTTTTTATCGCCCATAATCGCCCCCAGCCCGCCGCGGCTGGCACTGGAACGCCCCTGTTCGATGGAGGCGTAAAAGATCCTGTTTTCGCCGGCCAGGCCAATGGCCGCCACCTGGGCCTTGGGCTCGTCCAACTCTTCACGTATCAATCCCGCCACCTCGATGGACCCCTTGCCCGCCAGGTGGGTGGCGTCCCGGAGCTCCACCTTGTCGTTGTTGATCCAGATGTACACCAGGCTGGGAGATTTGCCCCGCAGGACCACTTTATCGTATCCGGCATACTTCAATTCCGGAGCCCAGAAACCGCCCATCATGGAAAAGGCCATCAAGCGGGTCTGGGGCGAGATAGTCGATACGATGGTCCGGTTGCAGCCGGTGGCGGGGGTCCCGCACAGCAGGCCGGCGCCGAAAATCAGCAGATTGTCCTCTGAAAAGGGTTCGACTTCCGGAGGAACCCGATCCCACAACAACTTGGCATTGGTCCCCAGGCCGCCCAGGTAAAGCTCTGTATCGCGCGGATCAGTAGCGACTTTTTCAATGTTTCCGCGGGTTAAATCAATTTCCAAATTAAACCCTGTCTCTGCGTACCTCATTTTTTTCCCCTTGTTCGCTGATTCCGTGACGTGCTGCTTGGTTCATAGAGGCCAATAGATGCTAAGGCCCTGATATCGATAAAAAAATTATTCAATAGCCGTTTTTAAGCAAGATTCCTTGGCCTAATGGTACAATGTGATCGCTATTTAGCTACATCGTAACTACAAGTCAAGGGAAAATAGGACGCTTTTCAATGGTTTTTTTGTAGACCAGACAGGCGCGGGAAATATCAATCCTCTAATATTTTTAGCTTTATATGCAGGTGTAGGTTTAAGGAAGGCAAAAGAAGGTGGGTAAACCAGACCAAAGCTGGTGCGCGTAAGGCGGCTAGTCCGTTTTTGGGGATTCCGAAAGCTTGATTTCCGGATAATATTCCTGCAGGCAAACGGGGCAGAGACTGTGGCTAAACTCGGTCCCCACATGCTCATACATGTAGGGTTCGATCTGTTTCAGATAGCCTTTATCACCCTGGATGCTTTTAGATAAATAAACGCTTTTTCACTCCGCGTAAAAAAAAAAAGCCAGCCTCTTGCGAAGCTGGCTCTTAAAATTGGCGTCCCCAAGGGGATTTGAACCCCTGTCGCCGGCGTGAAAGGCCGGTGTCCTGGACCAGGCTAGACGATGGGGACGAAACTGGAATATCGTCTTTGGTGGGCCGTGCTGGGCTCGAACCAGCGACTCTCTGCTTAAAAGGCAGATACTCTACCGACTGAGTTAACGGCCCATCGGAAAATGAGGTAGTTACAAATTTAGCGTGAGGTTGTCAACAGAAAAAATCCGAAAAATTATATTATCGGAAAAAAATTTTCCCTGCCTGTTTTAGTGGTTTTTACAGCGCCATCGGGACCGGGGCTAAAGGTTTCGCAACCGCTGTGTACTATAAGGCTTTAACTCTAAATTAAAGGTAGCTATATAATCGCAAGGTTCTGGTCGTCATGCCGGTCCCGGATCGAGCCCGGGATGACGTATCCAGTATATAGAGGTGTTGCCTTTAGCCGAACTGGATCCCGGCCTTCGCCGGGATGACGGGTATTAAACAGGCCCAGTCTCGAAGACCACCAAGGCAGTCATAATTTTTTACAGAGAGATGGTCATATAGGGGCATTAAAAGCCATTGAGGTAGATCAGCCCGGCCACCAGGCAGAGGAGCAACGTCAGGGCGATCCGGTCACCCCGGCGCAGATTGAATTCAGGCTCGGTGCGCCGGCCTGTGTAACCGCGGGCCTGCATGGCCTGAACCAGTTCATCCGCCTCCAGGAAAATGTTCTTCAGCCACGGAATCACCAGCACCCGCAGTCGGTATACAGGATTTTTCCGATTTTCCACACAGCGGGCCCGCTGGGCATCGGCAGTCTCGCTGGCACGCAGCAGCAAGCCGGGAATAAAGCGCACCACCAGGCCCATCATTAAGGCCACCCGGGTTGCGTTCACAAACGGTATGGGCTGAAAGTACCAACGTACAGCTCCGGTAATCCGTGATATACGGGTCGAGTGAACCAGCAGCAGGCCGCCGACAATAACGATCAAAAGGCGCCAGCAAACCAGCAGTCCGGATACCACCCCTTCTGCGGAAATATGGATGAAGCGCCACTGCCAGACGGTCTCTCCGGGTGTACTTAGCGATCGGGCGATAAAGATAAGGAGCAGTAGGAAAAAGAAAAAGCGCAGTTCATTGGCCAGCCCGGTTAACGCGAGCCCGCAGTCAGCGGCCAGGACGATCATCATTACGGAAAGCACGGCAAGCGAAACACCACCGGCCCCCAGGCTCAAGAGACTGATCAGCATCAAACCCAACAATTTTATGCGGGCGTCCATCCGGTGCAGGCTCGACTGACCGGGCAGAAAGCTGAATGCACTTAATTCGCCCACGCCGTCACCTCACTGCCCGCCTTCAAGGCACAGGGCATGCGGATACCGTATGGCTCTATATCGTACACCACATCGAGCGGTGATCCGTCCCTGACAATGCAGCCTTGATCCATGACGACCATCCGATCCGCCAGGGTGAAAACCTTCTCGATATCGTGGGTGGTAATGATGATCGTGCGACCTTCGGCGTGCAGGTCGGCGATGGTTTTCAGAACCTGGACAGTCCCGGGGTAATCCAGGTTTGTAAAGGGTTCATCCAGCACAATCACCTCCGGGTTCATGACCAGGATTCCGGTAATGGCCAGCCGTCGCTTTTCTCCCCCGGAGAGGGTGTGGGGTCGGTTTTCAGCCAGTTCTGACATACCCATGGAAGCCAGGGTTGCCGTCACCCGGGCCTCAATCTTTTTAACCGGCCAGCACAAGTTTTCCGGTCCAAAGGCTACGTCGTCATAGACAGTTTCGCCGACGATCTGGCTGTCGGCATCCTGGAAAACCATCCCGACCCGCTGCCGGACGCGGGCCAGATCCTGCGTCACCGCGACACCGTCCAAGCGGACCTCGCCGCTCTCCGGAATTATCAATCCGTTGAGATGACGCAGGAGGGTCGTTTTACCGGCGCCGTTGCGCCCGGCCAGAAGGACGAAACTCCCGGCCTCGATGGACAAATTGATCGCATTGAGCGCCAGGGTGCCGTCTTGAAAATGGCAGGATAGATTGTCGATTTCGATGATCTTCATGGTTGAAAACACAGGTTCAGAGGTTCAAACGTTTTAACTGGGAACCTTTGAACCTTGAACGGGGAACCGCGTCTAGCCTTTTACGATTGGTCGCAAAGCTTTCACAACCGGCACAGCGGCGGCGATTTTCAGTGCATCCCCGATTAAAAAAGGCAGCATACCAACCGTAACCGCCTTTGCAAAAGGCATCCCGGTTACCATCTTCAGCCACGGCACACCACAGCCATAAACGATCAAGGAACCGCAAATCATGGCGGCGATATCTGTCCAGACCCGTCGGCCGCCTTTCTGGGACAACCAGGCCGTAACAAATACAGCGGGCAGATACCCCAACAGATAACCGCCGGTGGGGCCCAAGATGCGGCCGATGCCAGCTGTGCCGCCGGCAAACACCGGCAGACCGCAAATCCCGGCCAGCAGGTATACGCCCACGGCCGCCACCCCCCAGCGCGGTCCGAGCAGCAGGGCGGCCAACAGCACAAAGAAGTTTTGCAGTACAATGGGCACCGGCCCGATGGGAATCGATATGAAAGCGCCTACCGCCACCAGGGCGGCAAACAGCGATGCGTATACCGTCATTCGCAGCTGGTTCGTATTGGCACTCATAACTGTTTCAGACATTGGCTAATTCCTATTGTGTCCTATTAATTAACCGCAGACGAACGCGGACATCATCCGGGTGACCTGCCCGGCTGACACTCGGCATGCCCTGCGGGCAGAAAACCTAATGTTTCAAGGCTATCCTTTGCCAATCCAATTACTATTTTGTTCTTTCACGAAGCGATGGCCACCATAGCCTGGCCACGCCGGCCGGGCTATCGTCTGCGTATGTCGAGTGAGCATAGCGAACAGGCGGCTAAACACAGTATTCAACGGTGAAAGCAGTCGCCGTAAACCACTGTTTTCATTTCACCGTTGTCCAGGCGAACCATCAGCCCACCGCTGGAATCCACATCCACGGCGGTGCCGCTCACGGTCTCGACCGGCGTTTCAATGGTGACTTTCCGGTTCAACGTCACCGTGTATTCTTTCCAGTCGTCCACTACGGTTTCGAGATTGCCGATTGTAAGGCGCTGGTGATAATTGTCCAAAAATGCCCCGAGCAGTTCTTTGCGCGAAATGCTCCGCCCGGCAAAGTGGCTCAGGGAAGTTGCCTTGGGGATATCCGCGGCGATGTCATTGTTAACATTCAACCCCAGGCCGATATTGATGAAGCCGACTCTATCCGCCTCGGCTTCCATCTCGGAAAGCATCCCGGAAACTTTCTTTTCACTAACAAGCAGATCGTTGGGCCATTTCACGTCCACCCGAATATCCAACAGGTCGCGAATGGTGCGGGCCAATTCCAGCGAAGCCGCAAAATTATAGCGATAGCTCCAAGCGGGCGGAATTTCCGGACGCAGGACGATCGTAAAATAGAGCCCGCCGGCCTGGGAATCCCATACGCGTCTGAGCCGACCGCGCCCACCGGTCTGGCAGCCGGCGATGACCACGGTGAAATCCGGGCAACCGCCCCGGGCCAAGTCGCGCGCAGTCTCCATGGTCGATACCGTCTCTGCCAAATAATGAACCCGGTCTTCGAAACGCGGCAGCTCCCAGGAATAGGGGATGTCCGGCTCCTCTTCCAGACGGTATCCTTTGGGCGTGGACTCTATCGAGTAACCAAGTTCTTGTAGTTTTTTTATATGTTTCCAAATCGATACCCGTGAAATGCCGACAGCTTCGCTGAAGGTTTCCCCGGAGACAACCCCTGCTGTTTGGCGCATCATTTCAAGTATTCGTTTTTTCATGCTAAAATATCTTCTTGATGATAGCCGGGCTTTTGGTTACCCTGATTGAGGGTCATGGTTAACGAACTTCTTTTTTTTTGTCAATGGTATTTTCACCTCGACTCCCCGAACCAAAAATTGTATAAAGATTTGTTATATTGATAAGTTAGAACATTAGGAGTTGGCTTTATGCTGGGTGAGAAAATAGTAGTTGCATCCGCCGGAACCCTCTGCGTAGCGGCCATAGCTATTTTTTTTGCCTTCTTCCAGTACTGGTTTTTCGTAAAGAAACCGGACTATACCTGGAACGGATGGGGGGCCGCTCTAAGTTTCGGCACTTTTATCTTTGCGGTTGCCAAATTCCTGCAATACAACACGCCGGCAGGGGACCTGAATCACGCCGTTGAGCAGGTTCAATATTCTGTCTTTCTTTTCATAATCCATTGCACGTTTGGTTACACATTTGCCTACCTGATCATCAACGGCCGTCATTATCACCTGTTGGCCGGTATTTTTCACCTTTTCATGATCATCCTGATATGGACGACCGATTTGGTGGTTGGCCCGGTTTTCGCTTATCACGAATTCATCGGTTTGCAGCAACCCTACGTTGAACCCATCCCGGGAAAGACCGGCATATTCTTACATGTTTATTTCGGGATCGCCATGATCGGCATTTTCTGCACCTGGCTTTTCAGTTTCAAAAGAGCCGGCAGCGGCGCCGCTTTCATTTTTTGCGGGTTTGGTGTCTGGATTCTTTGTGCTTTCAATGATCTATTGGCCTCTTTCGGACTCAAGGCGTTTTTGTTTTTCATGGAATATGGTTTTCTTGCCTTTGCCAGTGCCGTGATGGCCATTACCGTCAAGCAGTATTATGAAATCGATCAGATGCTGGCATCTGAAAAAGACCGCCTGACCGTGACTATTCAAGGTATCGGTGACGGCTTCATTTCAACGGATGTTAACGGCAATGTCACTCTGTATAATAAGGAAGCCGAGCGGTTGTGTGGATGGTCGCGCACCCGGGTAATCGGAAAACCCCTCGATGAGGTATACTACATATTAAACGGCATTACCCGTAATCAGCGCCGCAACATCGTCAAGGAGATGACTGCCAACCTCGAGCAGATCATCCATTATGACAATGACATCCTGGTCCCCATGAACGGTAATGAAATCCGGGTATCGCAGACCCTTTCCATGATCCACGACAACTACGGGCGGATGATGGGAGTCGTCCTGATTTTTCGAACGATTTAACCATGCTGTTACAAACCTGAAAAACTCTCTGGCAATCAATATGTTTTTGCTCGTTGCCTACAGAAGGAACTGCATCACACCGTCCGTGGCCGTTGTCATTGAGACCGATCCATTGTCGGAAACGCGTCGCTCACTGCAAACGTCCGGCGAGGCATGATGAAAAACCAAATTGAACAAAATGATGTGGTCATCAAATCCTGGGCAGATCTATGTGAACGTGTTTATGAAGAATCGTGGCAAGAAGATATTATGCGTTTCAGATCAAACTACGCCTTCAGGGGACTGTCTAACAAAAATTACCGGCTTATAACCAGTTTCGAACGGATTTGCGGTAATTTGACACGCCTGGAGTATCATCTGCTGCGAAATTTCAGAAAATACGCCCGGCTTGATGATGTCGACATCAGCGACTCCCATTGGCAATGGATGACGCTGGCCCAGCACCATGGCCTGCCTACCCGGCTCCTTGATTGGACGTACTCACCTTTTGTCGCTATGCACTATGCAACCTGTGAGACCAACCGCTACGATGAAGACGGGGTCATATGGAAGGTGGACTTCGTCAAGACCAATCGACTCTTGCCGGAACCCTTGAGCAGCGTGTTATCAGAAGAAAATGCAAATGCTTTCACGGTCGGGATGCTGGAGCGGGTGCTACCCGATGTGCGCAGTTTTGACAACCTGTCGATCGACGTACTGGTTGCCTTTTTCGAACCGCCTTCGATCGATGCACGCATCGTCAACCAGTTTGCGCTCTTTTCTTTCATGTCGAGCCCAATCGCAAGCATGGAAGACTGGTTGCTGAAACACCCCGCGCTTTTTAGACGCATCATCATTCCCAAGGAACTGAAATGGGAGATCAGGGACAAACTGGACCAGGCCAATATTACCGAAAGGATGCTTTTTCCGGGGCTTGACGGGCTGGCGTCCTGGCTGCGCAGGCACTATCAGCCTCGTTCGTAAGTTGGTTTCAGCCCTTGCGCGGGCAAAGGACCCCACGAGGGCTGTTTTTACGGCAAGCAGAGTGCCGGCCATATTTAAACTGCCATAATCCATCATTATCACAATTAATTCAAATATATAGCGTATCAACAGCAAGACTGGGCCCAGAATGTACATCGCATTACCGTTAAGCACCTGCATTGCATCATAAAGAGGATTTTCGGTGTATACGTCTTTGGGGGAAGTAGATATGTCACTTAATATGCTCTTCAAGGCTTCTTTTCTAAATCTTGTTTCGTTCTCCAAACTTGCGTTCGTACTTATAATATTTTTTCCAGTAAGCTGTGTGACGTCTCAAAAAAACCTGGGGCCAATGAACGACCTCAACCAAGTCATTCAAACTGGACACCAAAAAGAAATATCGTCGATTTCACCTTCAACAGACGGGAACCTGCTTCTAACGGGAAGTTGGGATGGCACCGTGAAATTATGGGATGTATGGTCCGGCAGAGAGTTGCGCACATATAAAGATAATACCCCCCCGCGAAAAATCAGGACATTCCAAAGTACCGGATATAAAAACTGGCCAGCACATGACATTGTCACCCATATAATTTTTTCACCTACGCAAGATCAATTCTTGTCTTGTCATCTGTATGGCATTTCAAGGCTGTGGGAAACTTCATCCGGAAGACTAGTGCGAACCTTTAAGGGCAAACCATCCAAGGTAATGGGTGCTGCTTTTACCTCGGATGGCCAATATGTTGTGATATCAAATTTCGCCGGTGAACTGAGTCTCTGGAAAGTCAATTCCGGGAAAAGGGTCTGGACAATCCAACTGATCTCCAAAAAGATAACCTCGCTATGCTTTGCGGCTGACGACAATTCATTTATCGCAGGATATGGCGATGGAAGTTTAGGCCTGCACAATACTGAAAACGGTGAAATCATTAGAAGATATTCCGGGCACAAAGACGCAGTCATTTCATGCTCTTTCTCGGCCGACGGCAAGTTGGTGACCAGCGGTAGTGATGATGAAACTGCCAAGGTGTGGAATGCCGATAGCTGTACCCTGCTGAAGACCTTCACCGAGGAATCATCCGTAGTCTCTGTGCGGTTTTCCTCACAGCACAATAGGCTGTTAGTGGGCTGTGCAAACGGTACCATTAAGATAAGAGATCCAAGGAACTGGAAGCTATTAATGACGTTTCGGGATAAGAACACTATGCTTACAAATGCTGACTATATAAAAAATGAGAAGTATGTCATTTCGTCCTATGCCTCAGGTGAATTAAAAGTGATGAGTATCTTTTCCGAAAATATAATCCGGCAGTTCGGAAGTCCCCCCCCGCCGGTTGACCATGTGGGATATTTGAATAATGGCCGCCTGCTTCTCACGGCGAAGGGTGGGATTATCTCCGTTTGGGATACCCAAGAGTGCATACTGTTAAAGAGGTTAAATACAGACACAGATACGATCACGTATATAGATTACAGATCCAAAGATAAGAATATAGCCTTTCACACCCCTGCGAACGGTATGCAACGTATCAATATTGAAACCGGGAAAATCAGCACCCTGACAGAAGACAACTCAATAAATATGAATTACAGGGTTACGTCACCGGATGGTAAATATTATTTAACATATGGGATGTCCCGCTATCTCTACAAAGTAGAGAGTGGGACCGGCAATTGGAATAAACGTCGCTATGCGGGACACTCCAAACGTATAACCTGTGCGGCGTACTCACCGGATGGAGGGTATGCGTTAACCGGCAGTAACGATAAGACCATAATTATGTGGAACTTGGCGTTAGGATTCCCTTCAAAAACATACCTTGGACATTATCTTCCGGTCACTTCAGTGGGATTTTCTCCCACTCAGGATTTTATAGTGTCAGGTAGCCGTGACACTACCACCCGCATCTGGGACGCTAGAAGTGGCAATGAAATCGTAAAATTAATCGCTGACAAACATGGGGAATGGATTATTGCAACTCCCGATGGTTATTATAATTGCAGTCCCGAAGGCTCAAATCTACTATATTGGGTTTTTCCTAAATCAGTTGAGGGGTACTCTTATGAACAGTTTGAGTCAATCTTTAAACGACCCGATATTATTCGCGAACGGCTTGCAGGCCAGTTCGATTTTGGAAAGCCGGCGCCTGAAATCACAAAACCGCCCAGCGTAGAGATGGTCAAACGCAGGTCATTGATTGAAACCAAGGATGCTGCCGTTACAATTTCAGCACGCGTTCGTTCGCCTGACATAGTGGATACCGTGCGGGTGTTTGTGAATGGGAAGCCCTCCGAGGTGATACCGGTTAATACCAACAAAAAGGATCTGTCCATAAACGTGAAACTCTTTGCCGGGGCTAATAGGATTACCGCCGTCGCGTATGATAAAAAGGGATTTTCAAGTAACCCGGAATATATTGATGTGCTGTGCCGATCGCCAAAGACTGAAAAGCCTAACCTCAACATTCTCTCTATCGGCGTTAGTAAATACCCCAACCTTCCTTCTAGCTGGCAGCTTGAATATGCCCATCGAGATGCAAAAAATTTCATAAAGGCCTTAAGTGGACAAAAGGGCAAAGTTTTCAACAACATCAATCCACGCCTTCTCATAAATGAGCAGGCGAACAAGGCTAACATCTTAAATAGCCTGGATGAACTTGAGAAAGTCAGCAGTAGTGACGTAGTGCTTATACTATTGGCTGGTCATGGTATTCGGGATGACGCTAAGATGTTCTACTTTTTACCATTCGATAGTGATATTACCACATCGACACATTATGGAATCGGCTGGAGAACGTTTCAGGAAAAATTGGAAAAGATCAGAGGGCGGGTTATATTACTTCTTGACGCGTGCCATTCGGCCAGCATTGTAAAGAAAACAGTTGTTCCCAATGACGAATTAGCGGAGGAACTGTTTTCAAAAAAGCGCGGTGGCATCATGATTTTTTCTGCGTCCAAGGGTAGACAGTACTCGTTCGAGAGCCCCGATTTTGGAGGGGGTTCCGGTGTATTTACCTACGCGCTTACCCAGGGGGTCGGGCCTAAGAGTAAAAAGGCAGACATGGATGGAAACGGCTCTGTGGAATTTATGGAGTTAGTAGATTATGTCGTGAAATATGTAAATGAGAAAACCGGGGGGCACCAAACACCATGGTTGTCGCGTAAAGAGCTATTCGGTGACTTACCACTGGCTTTAGTTGTGAATTAGGCGATACTATATTTACCTGCAACAGTAAGATTATTTACTTATCAACCTGTTTAATAGCCTTTCATGAATGTTGTCGAACCCGCCATTGGACATGATGAGGACAATGTCCCCGGACCGGGCTTCCCCGGCCACATATTCGATAATGCTTTCCGTATCCGCATAGTAGTTCGCCGTGATTCCTCGCTTGTTGATATCGGCCACCAGACGCGCGGCCGAAAATCGTTCGCCCTCCGGCACCTTGTGCAGCAGAGAAGGCTCCCGGATGCACACCAAGTCGGCCGCATCGAAGACAGTCGGGTAGACCTCCTGGAATACACTGCGCATGCTTGAGTTGGTGCGGGGTTCGAAAACGGCGATCAAACGGCCGTCAGGATAGAACGGTTTGACGGCTTGGATAGTTTCCCGCACGGCGGTCGGGTGATGGGCAAAATCATCCATAACGGTGACCCCGTCAATCTCGCCACGTACTTCCTGCCTTCTTTTTATGCCCTCAAAGGTTGCCAGGGCTTTGCCAATATTTTTGGCTGCAATACCAAGGTGATCTGCAACGGCGATCACCGCCAGAATGTTCAGCAGGTTGTGCCGGCCGGTCATGCGCGTCTCGAAGCTTCCGAACATCTGGTTCTTCTTTTGGACTTTAAACCGGGTGCATGGCGGCTGGATCTCTATGTCGTAAAGCTGCCAAACAGATTGGGGCTGTTGACCATAACGCTGGATCCGGCAACTGCTTTCCTCGATGACCACCGACACATTTTCATCGGCGTCATGGGCTACCAGCAAACAGTCCTTATCTAGGCCCAGGGAAAATCTACGAAACGTCTCCTTCACGTGCGCCAGGTCCCGAAAAATATCGGCATGATCGAATTCGACGCTGGTCAGCACGGCGGCCACCGGATTGTAGTGGAGAAACTTGGGTCCCTTGTCGAAGTAGGCGGTGTCATACTCATCGCCCTCGATCACCACATAGTCGCCCTGCCCGATCCGGTAGTTGCTGGCAAAGTTTTTAAGGATGCCGCCGATCATGAATGAAGGATCAAACCCGGCACTGTGCAGCACCCAGGCCAGCAGCGAACTGGTCGTTGTTTTGCCATGGGTTCCGGTCACGAGCAGTGACTTCCCAGTCCCCACCAAAAACCGGTTGAGCGCCTGGGGCATGGAGCAGTAGTTGAGCCCCAACGCCAGCATCTTTTCGACTTCGACATTGCTGCGGCTGACCGTATTGCCGACCACCACGAGGTCAGGTCGGTAATCCAGGTTGGCGGGATCGAACCCGTCGGCGAGAAAAACACCCTTGTCTTCCAGAAAGGTGCTCATGGGCGGATAGACATTCTGGTCGGAACCGGTGACCAGGTAGCCCTGCTCTTTCAAGATGCAAGCCAGAGCCCCCATTGCGGTCCCACAGGCCGCGATCAGGTGGATAGTTTTGACAGTCTCAGGTATCCGGTTATGATCCAGGGTCATCTCTACTCCTTGCATGCTTGCGCAAATGCATGCGCCCAACGACCTTTATCATTACGGCCGTCAGTTTTCAAAAACATTTTATTTCAACAATGCCGCCGGAGCTGTTATCGTGGAAGAAACGCCGATATCCCGGGAACGCAAACATAGATGCAGGTGACGTTGCCTGGCGTCCGCTACGCTGGCGCCTAATTTCTCTCCCCTTAAAAGGAGGATCGTATGGATCCCGAACTGGTGCATATGCTGCAACAAGCGCTGGTGGAACGCAAACGCCTCACCGTCTTGACCGGAGCCGGCATTTCCGCGGAAAGCGGGATCCCCACTTTCCGTGGACCGGAAGGCTATTGGACGGTTGGTTCCAAGGAGTACCACCCTCAGGAAATGGCAACCTGGGATATGTTCAGCCGGGCGCCGTTGGAGGTCTGGAAATGGTACCTATACCGAATGGGGGTGTGCGGCCGGGCCAAACCCAACCAGGGGCACCTGGCCCTGGTTGAAATGGAAAAGCTATTCGGTGACCGTTTTACCCTGATCACCCAGAATGTGGATAACTTACACCTGCGCGCCGGCAACAGCTTGGAAAGAACCTACCAGATACACGGCAACATATTCTTTATGCGCTGTGCGGACGAATGCAGCGACTCGCTTTACCCCATGCCAGCCAGCGTCACCGCAAAAACCAGGGAGCAGTCGTTATCGGACAACGAAATCACGTTGCTTAAATGCCCGGCTTGCGGACAGGCCACCCGCCCCCATGTCCTGTGGTTCGATGAAACCTACAATGAGGTTCATTTCAAATTCGAGAGCTCACTGCAAGCCGCGGCGCAAACAGATGTGTTGCTGGTCGTGGGAACTGCGGGGGCGACCAATCTGCCCAATCAGGTGGCGGCCCTGGCAAAACGCGGCGGGGCAATCCTGGTGGATATCAACATCGAAGCCAACCCGTTTTCCAGACTGGCCCTGGCCGACAACAGCGGCTTCTTTCTCCGGGAATCGAGTTCGGGTGCCCTTAATAAAATATTGGAGGTATTCGTGAAAAGCCAGGAATGAAAATTATTCCAGGGTTTTTGCAATTTAACGAATCCAGACAAATATTAGAAGCAATCTCAATAGCGTATTTTGGTTCAAGGTCAAGGCGGGTTGAGGTGTTCATCCGGAGGAATACTGGTAGTATTTCGAGGAATGAACACCTCGGCCCAACGCAGAGATTGGGCCAAAAGACGCTATTGAGATTGCTTCTAAAGTTCGCGTTCCAGGTTAATGATGGTCTTGGAAGGATTGAACCGGTTGGTGCTGAAAAAGCGCATGAGTTTATCGTCATTGCGATCAACCAGGGTGTTGACTTTTTGGACACCCAGATCACCCAAGTGATCGAAAAACTCGTTCATCAACTGCGCGCCGATGCCTTGCTGTTGGCAATCGGGATCCACACCGATACTGTCAAGGGTCGCCCCTTTCCGGGCAATCCCATACTCGCCCATGTAAAGCTCCCCCATGATAAAGCCGACAACGGTACCGTCTTCATTTTCGGCCACCAATGATGTGGGCAGGTACTCCCTGGATTTAAATAGTTTTTCGAACTTCAGTTCATAGTATTCCGGACGGGCCGACTTGAGTACTTTCTCATCAATGCCGACCACGGCGTCGAAACCCTCAACCTGCATGAGTCTGATTCGAACGGCGTGTTCCTGCATGGGGTGGCCTCCATTCTTTTTGGAGGCTATGGTGAGGCAATTCCTGAATTTCCAGGTTTTGGGCCAGGGTATACGTTCATTGTCCACGGGTATTTGGCGATGTCAATATTTAAACGCAGATCATGAATATTCAGCCTGAGGTCAAACATAAATATCGATAATATTACCCTTATATGTATCATGTGATTGTCGCTCGGCCGCCAGTTCCAATAATTCCGGTTTGGTTCTGTTTTGTGGGCCGGGATATCTATGGCCGTAGGATTGTTCGATCTGCCGGTCATCGATGAATGGTGGCGAACTGTCCGAATATGCTTTAAGGTCTGAAATGTGCATGGATATAGAATAACGTTTAAGGCGAAAAACTTTCTTCAAAGCAAAAAATGTGCAAAAATTCTCTTTTTAAATATTTACAGATAGTTACATATTTTTCAGAAACAGCGCCCGCCATGGAGAAAGTACGAATTTTAGCATTATGCAAAAAATTAACTCGCAAAATGCAAAAAGGGTGGCGCACCGGCGACCGGCGGAATTACCAGGGAGATCAAAACTTGACCCCCCAGGCCGCCTGTGGCACCATACGCCCGAATTTCAAAGAGCGTGTGACGGGAAATATCACAGGAGGACAACATGATCGACTTTAATCCCGAACAGGCCATGTGCGCAGTCCGGAGAGAATTCGGCGAACACGGCGGGGTTGCGCCCTCCATCTCCAGATCTTCAACCTTCACGGTCCTTGAACCTGGTACGATGCCAGAAATTTTTGAGGGCATCCGGGGTCCTGACAAAGGCGGCTGCTTCCTTTACAGCCGCCATTTCAATCCAACGCTGGATGTCCTGGCACGTTATCTGGCGGCTATGGAGGGCACCGAAAAGGCCATCTGCACAGCCAGCGGTATGTCGGCCATTGCTTGTACCCTATTGCAATTGTGTGACCAGGGAGGCCATATCGTCTCAAGTGACACCATTTATGGCGGTACCCATGCTCTGCTGGACAAGATGTTCCCCCAGATGGGTATCGACACCACCCTGGTCCCCGCAGACGACCTGGCCGCCTTCGAAAAGGCCATGACGCCCGACACACGGATCATATATACGGAAACCATCGGTAACCCCACTTTGAAAGTAGCGAATATTGCCGGGTTGGCAAAACTGGCCAAAAAGCACAAGGCGGCCCTGGTGGTGGACAACACCTTTTCCCCGGTCTTGATATCGCCGGCCAAATTGGGCGCGGATGTGGTAGTCCATTCGATGACCAAATTCATCAACGGTGCCAGTGATGTCATTGCCGGCGCCATTTGCACCAGTGAAGAATTCGCATACCGCCTCATGGACTTGCATACGGGTCGGGTCATGCTGCTGGGGCCCACCATGGACGCCCGGGTGGCTTTTGATATCATTCAGCGTCTGCCGCACCTGCCGATCCGGATGCGGGAGCACAGCCGCCGCGCCATGGTCATCGCACAACACCTGCTCGCGTTGGGCGTTCCGGTGGTTTACCCTGGTCTGGCCGACCATCCCCAGCATCTGCTGATGACCGAAATGATGAATCGGGGGTATGGTTACGGCGGCATCTTGACGATTGATTGTGAATCCAGAGAAATGGCCGAATACCTCATGTCCCTGCTGCAGAATCAGGAACGTTTCGGGTTTATTGCGGTATCACTGGGTTATTATGACACCCTCATGTCCTGCAGCGGGTCCTCGACTTCGTCTGAAATAGCGCCGGAGGATCAGGACCGGATGGGTCTCAGCCCGGGTCTGCTCAGGATTGCAGTCGGGTATACCGGCAGCCTGGAAGAACGGGTTGCGCAAATTGAACGCGCCGTGAAAGATGCCGGCTTGGTTTAATTCAAAGGAACTTGGACAACCGGCTGATAGTCGCCATCGGCTTTACTGCAGCCACAGGCTTGTTTAGGTTGCCAGAGCCTATCTAATATATCGTGAAACAGACGTCAAAAAACAACCAAGCACAATACGATAACGATACCCCGGTTTACAGCAGCCGGATTATCAAGGTGTACCTCGACTACCTGCGCCACCATTATCCTGACATCGAACCGGAGGAGATCATTGCAGCCGCCGGCATTCGGAGCGCCGAGGTTGATGATCCTGGATACTGGTACAGCCAGAACCAGGCGGTTCGGATGCACGCGATCATGGTGTCGAAAACCGGGAATCCCAACCTTTCCCGGGCAGCCGGGCGCCACACGGCCCGTACCAAAGCATTAGGCACCATACGGCAGTTCGTCCTGTCGTTGGTCAGTCCGATGACGGTCTACAGACACGCCCGCAAGATATACCGGATTATGAGTCGGGGAGCCCAACTGAACGTGGAGCCCCTGACCGCCCACAAAATCAGAATTACCGCCGCCCCAATACCGGGAATCGAGGAAGCCCAGTTTCAATGCGAAAACCGGATGGGCTCCTTTGAAGGCCTGGCGGGTCTTTTCAGTGACCGGCTGGCCGATGTGAAACACACCGAGTGTCTGCATAATGGCGGCCGTCACTGCGAATATATCATCAGCTGGAAACCGACCTTTGCCTTTGCGCTGAAAAAACTGAATCATCTATTTATACTGGGGGGCACGCTGCTTGCCGGCGGGCTCATCTTTGTACTACCAGTTCCGATCTGGGGAATAACCGTGACAGGCCTGGCAGCCCTGACCATGATCTTTACACTGCTGTCAGTTTTTCTGGAAAAAAAAGAACTGGCCCAATCCCTGAATGAGCACCTGACGCGTATCAAGGAGCCGCAAACAGATGCCGACCTGATGTACAACAACGCCCTTCTGGTCCAGAAACTCGGCCAGGAAACAGCCCGGATCTTCGACCTGGAGACTTACTTGCTCACCGTCATGGACGTCATGGGGGCCCGCCTGGGATTTGATCGCGGCGCAATTTTGATGGCCGATAACCCATTGAAAGCATTGCGGGTAGCCGCCAGCTTCGGCTACAGCCCGGATGAAATCCAACTACTGAACAGTGCCGAAGAGTACCTCGCTGATCCCCAGTACAAGCGTTTTGCCGTGACCCTGTTCCAGGAAGGCAAATCGATTCTGGTCAACGATTTTGAAGAGCTCGCCAAAAAACTACCGCCACAAAGCATCACCTTTGGCAACTCGCTACAGGCCCAGGCCTGCATTGCCGTAACCATTCGTTATGAAAATCAACCCCTCGGCATTCTCCTGGTGGACAACAAATCCAGGAAACGGACCTACTACCAGAGTGATGTCAATTTCTTGGAAGGCATCTCCGGCCAGATTGCCGCCTCCATCGTCAATGCCCGATCTTATGCTCGTTTGCAGGAGAGCGAAGAAAAATCCCGGATGGTATTCCAGACCAGCCCCGACGCTTTTTCGCTGAATCGTTTCGAAGACGGTGTATACGTGGACGTGAACGAAGGTTTCCTTTCTGTGACCGGCTACGCGCGAGAGGAGGTTCTGGGGCGCACGCCGGAACAGCTGGGCATCTGGGAATCCAAAAGTGATCGCCGCCAGGTGGCCATAGAACTCGGGCGATCGGGCTCGATCGACAATTTCGAAACCCGTTTCCGGTTGAAAAACGGTCGTTTGATCAACGGTCAGATATCCGCTAAAATCGTAACCCTGGACCAGCAGAAGCACATCCTCTCCATCACCCGGGACATATCGAAATTTAAGCGGATGGAGCGGGAGAGAAAAAAACTGGAAGCCCAGTTACGCCATTCAGCCAAAATGGAATCAATTGGCACCCTGGCAGGTGGGATTGCCCACGATTTCAACAATCTTATGATGGGCATCCAGGGCAACATCGACCTGATGGCATTAGATACCGAACCCACCAGTGATAATTACCAGCGCTTGAAAAATATCGAACAGCACGTCCAAAGCGGTGCCCGGCTCACACGCCAGCTACTCGGATTTGCTCAGGTAGGCAAGTATGATGCCCGCCCCACCAACCTGAACGAACTGACCAAACGCACAGCCCGCATGTTCGCCCGCACCCGCAAGGAAGTGTCCGTTCACCTTGAACCGGTTGAGCACATCTGGGCCGTCGAAGTCGACCAGGGGCAGATGGAACAGGTCCTGCTGAATCTTTTTGTAAATGCCTGGCAGGCCATGCCCGGCGGCGGTGACCTCTATGTCCACACGGAGAACCGGACCCTCGATAACAAACAGGCCCGCTTGCTCGGCACCAAGTTGGGCGCATACGTTTTGATAACCGTGCGGGACACCGGGATCGGTATGTCCGCCGCCGTCCAAGAAAAAATATTCGATCCCTTTTTCACAACCCGGAGCATGGGCCGCGGCACAGGTCTCGGATTGGCTTCCGCCTACGGCATCATTAAAAATCACGGCGGCGTCATAGCCGTCAGCAGCAAGGAAGGCACGGGCACGGCTTTCAGCATCTACCTCCCGGCTTCCGGAAAGCGCGTTTTTGAGGAGCAGCACCAGACCGTTCCCGTGGAAAAAGGCGCTGGCAACATTCTCCTGGTCGATGACGAGGAGATGATTGTGGATGTCGGCAAGCAATTGTTGGAACACCTGGGCTACGGCGTCCTGACGGCCGGCAGCGGCCAGGAGGCAATCAAGCTGCTGGCGGACAACCACAAAAAGATTGACCTGGTCATACTGGACCTTATAATGCCTGAGATGGGCGGCGGCGAAACATTTGATGCCCTCAGGAAAATCGCGCCCGAAATGAGGGTCCTGCTATCCAGCGGTTATGCCTTGGAAGGCGAAGCATCTGAAATCCTGGCCCGCGGGTGCGACGGCTTTATTCAAAAACCCTTCACCATCAATGACCTGTCGGATAAAGTGAGAACCGTTTTAGACAAAAACGGAGCCCCGGCACGGCTGGAGGACCATGCCTGATACCGTTACAAAAATCATAGCCTTTCAGGGCGTGAATGCAGCCCATACCGACCTGGCCTGCCGCAAGGCCTATCCCGGTCTGACCACCTTGCCCTGCCATACGTTTGATGAGGTGTTCGATGCCGTTGAAACTTCAAAGGCGGATATGGGCATGATCCCCATCGAGAATTCCCAGGCTGGACGTGTGGCCGAAATTCACAACCTCTGGCCCGGTAAAAATGTTTATATTGTGGCCGAGCATTTCCAGGCCATCGCACACCACCTGTTTGTTCCAGCCGGCGCCTTATTGGAGAATGTAAAAGATGTCTATTCCCATCCCCAGGCCCTGATGCAGTGCCGCCGGAGCCTGAAAAAGATGGCCGTGAACATACACAACTACATGGACACGGCCCTGGCGGCCAGGGATGTTGCCAACTGGAACGATCCATCCAAAGCAGCCCTGGCCTCCGAGTTGGCGGGGGAGATCTACGGATTGGAAAATATCCAGCCCAATATGGAAGACAGCCACGACAACACCACTGTTTTCGTAACCATCGCCAAAGAGCCAGCCAATCCGGATCCGCTTAAACAGCCGGTGATTACCTCCTTGCTTTTTTCGGTACGCAACATCCCGGCGGCGCTTTACAAAGCGTTAGGCGGTTTTGCAACCAATGCCGTCAACCTGATAAAACTGGAGAGCTACATCCCGGTCGGCGTCTCACCGCAAACTGCCAAGTTTTTCATCACCTTTGAAGGCCATACCCGGGACGCCAATGTTCAGCTGGCCCTTGAAGAACTCGACTTCTATTGTGAAAATATTGCCGTTTTGGGAGAGTACTACGCGGCTCCCCAAAGATTCCGATAAAACGGCAGCCGGGAGTGGGCACCGGTGTAACAAGAAAGGTAATCGACCCTATCTCAAAAAACGGATTTTGGTTCAAAATGACGCGAAGCTAATGCCTAACGTGGTGCAAGGCGGCCGCGAATATCAGCCCCGGAGGATTACGCCAGTATTTTGAGGACCTGATATGAACGCCCAACGAAGTCTATCGGCCGTAGCTTAAGCGGAGGCTGAAGTTTGGGCCAATCAGTCTTCGCTCTACGAGCTACGCCTGACAAGAAGACTTTTTTGAGATGGGTTCTGGAAGTTTTATGGCCATTAAACAACTCAATTGGGAGGCTTTACCGTGTTTATTGAACTTTTGTCCAGCCGCCGCAGCATCCGCAAATTCAAGGAACAGCCGGTTGAAAAAGAGAAGATAGATCGGCTGGTGGAAGCGGCATTGCGGTCCCCCTCATCCCGCAGCTTGAATCCTTGGGAGTTCATCGTGGTAACCGACCGGAAGCTGCTGGTGAAAATGGCCGGCTGTAAACCGCATGGCGCCTCATTTCTAAAAGGAGCCCCCTTGGGGATTGTCGTACTGGCCGATCCGGATCGTTGCGACGTGTGGGTTGAAGACTGCTCTATCGCTTCCATTTTCATCCATCTGGCCGCCCACTCGCTGGGCTTGGGCAGCTGCTGGATCCAGGTACGCAAACGGGCCTATACCGACGACACCAGTGCCGGGCAGTACCTAGCGGACTTGCTGGACATTCCTCCCGGCCTCGAGGTGGAATCCATAGTTGCGGTGGGATACCCCGATATGACGCTGCCCGGGCATGCACGCGACAGCCTGGCCGACCACAAAGTCCACTGGCAAACCTATGGTGCGGCCGATCAATAAAGGAGTTGCCCGCATGCCTGCGCGACCATTTAATGTACTTCTTTTTGACCTCGGGGGGGTTCTCATTGAGTTGACCGGTGTCCCGGTAATGCTCGAATGGACCCAGGGCCGGTTCACCGAAACCCAGTTGTGGGAAATGTGGCTTTCATCCCCGGCCGTCAGGGAGTTTGAGACCGGGCAATCTACGCCGGACAAGTTCAGCGGCGCCATGATAGCGGAATTTGGACTACGTGTTTCCAACGAAACATTTCTATCTGAATTTCTATACTGGCCTCGCCGGACTTACCCGGGAACCCAGGCCCTGCTAACTGACCTGGCCAAGCAGTACACCTTGGCCAGCCTGTCCAACATAAGTGAAATGCACTGGGACAGAATATGCACTGAAATGGACCTGGCCCCCTATTTTAACTGCAATTTCCCGTCCTTTCAGACCGGCTACGTTAAACCCGATCGGGAAGCTTTCCTACATGCCCTGGAAGCCTTGGATTGCCCGCCCGAGAAGGCTCTGTTTATGGATGATAATCGGGCCAATGTGGAAACAGCCCGTTCTCTGGGCATGGAGGCGTTTACCGTTGACGGTCTGGCCGGGGTCGAAGCTGTCTTGAAAAAACAGGCGGTCTATTGATGCGGCCATAACCAAAAAGGTATTTCATTCATTACCTGGATCTATTATATAAGCCGAAACCGCCAGCAAAGGAGTAGCCCCTGCCATGCCTGCCGCCGAACATTCCAGTGTGTTTGACCAAGCCCTGCTGAACAAACTCATGCCACCCGAGACAACCGATCAATTTTTTGAGGCCCTCTTTGGCGATGCGGACGAAGGGGCTTACAACATCAGCCTGGCCTTCAGACAGGGCTCACCGGAAAGGCTCGAATTCGAGTTCCACCTGACCTCCAAGCCGGGTAAATGCCTGGCCTGCAACCTTACCCTCGGCCTGCCGAACGTATTTACGCGTCACCCCGTTATCAATATCAAAGGCCTGGCCGATAAAATCGCCGCCCAACTAGATGGGAGATACAAGATTGATCGCTGGCATTGTGGTGAAACCATAGAACGGACACCCGACCTGCATGTGATTCCGCTTTATTTGGATATCTCCCCCGCAAACTATATAGGAGTTAAAATTTTTGGCAGCGGTAAGTCTTTTCCACCGCTGCGGAACCGGCTTTGGGGCCCTCTGGGCCGGATTGGGTCACAAAGTCCGGCTATCGCGGCACGTGGGAGCATAGGGCCTGACAACCGCTGCCAATCAGGGTTACAGCCGGACTGAAGGCCTTCTAAGCGCATAAAAATCCCAATTTTTTAATATAGTTAAGCCATACGCGCTGGCCCTTGAGCTCACGGGGCACTTTATGCTATAAAAACAGCCTGAGGCAAAATCCCCGTACCCGCTGGCTTAAAAGGATGCTGCATGAAGATCTCCATTCGATGGGCTCTGATATTGGGACTCCTGGTAATAATCTGGGGCACACAAGCTATCACCGTCTCCTCCTCCTATATCACCTCCCAACGGGTCCTTCTGGGGCATGCCCGGGACATCATGGAGAATATCGCTGCCTTCGCCATGGAGCAGTCCAAGCACCACCTGGCCCTGGCGCAGGGCGCCGCCCATCTGACCAAACGCCTCATATCCGCAAATGTAGTCAGTAATGACATCCAGAAGTTCAATAACCTGGAGCGGTATTTCTTTGATCAGATGGCCATCTATCCCCATTTTGCGGGCATTTATTTCGGAACGCCCGATGGAGATTTTTTCGATGTTCGCCGCAGCCGGGTACATACACCCGACGGATTCCGAACAAAGATCATCCGGCATCCCGATGGGATTCGCCATGTTGACCTGGTCTACCGGGACGCCAACTTGAAACTGATCGAACGTGAAAAGGATCCAAGCGATAGATATGATCCCCGGATCCGCCCCTGGTATAAAAAAGCCAAACGTCTGGAAGACATCGTCTGGACTGATCCCTATGTATTTTTCACCTCTCAAAAACCAGGGATTACCATTGCCGGGCCGGTTTATCAGGCCGATAAGCGCCTCCGAGGAATCGTCGGAGTCGACATCCGTATCGACCAGTTGTCGACTTTCATTGGGCGCCTGCAGGTCGGTAAAAACGGCAAGGCCTTTCTATTAAACCGTAACATGGATGTGGTGGCCTTCCCAGATTTAACCAAAATTACGCGCCCCAATGCCTTGTCACCCGGTAAAACCCGGTTGGTCAAAATCAATGAGATCGACGATACCCTCAGCAGGCAGGCGTTTGAAGCTGTGAATTGGGAAAAAGATGTGAACGGTCAGCTCGTCATTGATGATCCCCTTTTTGCCAAATTTGAAAACGAGGGCAAAATCTACAACGTTATGTTTACGCCCTTTTCCGATCGACAGTGGCCCTGGTTGATCGGCGTCTACCTGCCGGAAGACGACTACCTGGGGGAAATCAAGGCCAACCGGATGTTCAATATTTTCGTAACGATCGCCATATCCATCATGACCACGTTCATTGCCCTGATCATGGCCCGCGGCATCATCAAGCCCATAGCCGATCTCGAGCATGAATCCCGCGCTATCCGGAATCATGAATTCGACAGTATGAACGAGGTGAATTCCCTATACAAGGAAATCCAGGAAACCGCCGACTCGTTCGCCTGCATGAAGGAATCCCTGATCAACTATGAAAAGGAGAAGGCCAAGCTCGAAAAACAGGTTCGCCATTCTCAGAAAATGGAAGCCATCGGTACGCTGGCTGGTGGCGTGGCCCACGACTTCAATAATATCCTCTACCCGATTCTGGGCTACACGGAAATGGCCCTGGAGGAAGTCTCTGAAGGATCGCCTGCCCGTGAAAGCCTGAATGAAATCCTGACCGCCGCCCAACGGGCCCGCAAACTGGTGGAACAGATTCTCACCTTTAGCCGTTTAGACCACCAGGGACGGGTTCCGTTGAAAATTCAAGGGGCTGTCAAGGAGGCCCTGAACCTGCTGAGGGCTACCCTCCCGGCTACCATTGAAGTGGTTCAGCGGATTGATGAGGGCTGTGGTCCCGTGCTGGCCGACCCGACCCAGATCCAGCAGGTTGTCATGAACTTGTGTACCAATGCATTCCATGCCATGCAGGACCACGGGGGAACACTGACAGTCGGACTGGAAGAAATACAGATCGCATCGGAGGACCTGCCGGGCAGCCAGGATCCGGTGACCTACGTAAAGCTGACCGTGGCCGACAACGGTTACGGCATGTCCAAAGATGTTTTGGAAAGAATCTTTGAACCCTATTTTACCACCAAGAAAGTCGGCGAAGGAACCAGCATGGGGCTGGCCGTCGTCCACGGTATCATCAAAGGCTATGATGGCGACATTCAGGTCCACAGCGAATCGGGCAACGGCACTACCTTCAATGTCTATCTGCCCAGGATATACAAAGACACCAAGACGGACGGACGGGCCCCGGTCAAAATTGAGAAAGGCGATGAACGTATTCTGCTGGTCGATGACGAAGACCAGATTGCCCGGATGCTGGAGCAGATGCTCGAGAGTCTTGGATACCAAGTCAGAGCCGTCCGTGATCCCATGGAAGCACTTGAAATTTTTGAAAACACGCCACAGGCCTTCGACCTTATAATTACCGATATGACCATGCCCAAGATCACCGGTGACCTGCTCGCCCGCGAGCTCATGAAAATTCGCCCTGAAATACCAATCATACTCTGCACCGGTTTCAGTAAGCTGATTGACGAGGACCGGGCCAAGCAAATTGGTATCCGGCGATTGATCATGAAACCGGTTATAAAATCTGAAATTGCCGGAGCCATACGCGAGGTATTGTAAACTGTTTCCGGCTAACAAAAGCCACTGCAAAAGGCCAACCAACACAGGCATGAGCCAAATACTTCCCATCGGAGGCGGAAAGGGCGGAGCTGGAAAGAGTTTCGTCACAGCCGGTCTAGGTGCCCTCCTGGCAAAACAGCGCAAACGGGTTGTGCTGGTGGATCTGGACCTGGGGGGCTCCAATCTGCATACCATGGTAGGCGTCAAGCCCCCGGATAACGGCCTGCACCGTTTCATGGACAAATCCGTCAGCGACCTGGAACAAACCGCTGTACCAACCCTGATCCCCAATCTCTTTCTAATCAGTTCCGCCCAGTGTTCAATGGAAGTTGCCAACCTGTACTACCAGCAGAAGATCAGAATTATTAAAGCCTTGCAAACTCTGCCCTACGATTATGTGCTTTTGGACCTGGGCGCAGGAACAAGCTTCAATACCCTGGACTTTTTTCTCACCTCCAACCTGGGTATCATGGTGTTCACGCCCGAGCCGACCTCGGTGGAGAATACGATCCGCTTTATCCGCACGGTATATCTGCGCAAACTCAAGCTGCTGATCAAGAAACACTCTTTCCATTCCGCGGTAAAAGATTCCGTGGACCAGGCTCACCGGGGGGAACTCAACACCCCGGATGTCATCGATCGGGTGCTGCGTTATGACCCGGAAAAGGAAGCATTGCTGCGCGACTCCCTGGCGCGGCTTCAATTCAGCATGATTTTGAATCAGTTTCGCAAAACAAACGATGCCGCCCTGAGTGAAAAGCTCAGGATCGTTTGCAGTCGCCATTTCTACTCGGATTTTGAATTCCTGGGCAATATCGGTTATGATGATCGGGTTCACGACAGTATCAGCCTGAAGAAGCTCTTCGTCCACAAATATCCATATACCGAGACTGCCACGGATTTGAAAGGCATCACCCAGGAACTCGTCTCTGTGTGTCGCAACAAACGCCGGCCGCAGGTCGCTAAGCCATGAAAAACTTCAATGACCTAAACTACTATGAGATGCTGTGGGTACCGGCCGATGCTTCTGTCTTCGAACTCAAGCAGGCTTATACCGACGCCCTGGCTATCTATGAGCCAGACTCTCTGGCAACCTACTCTCTCTTTCCGGAAGGGGAGCGGCAGGCGATCCTCAAGACACTTGAAACGGCTTTCCGAACCCTGACCGACGCTGCTCAGCGCGAGGCCTACGACCAGTCGCTAATCGCGGCGGGTGTGCTCGATCCTTCCCAGCGGGTATCAAATCAACCCCGCCGACCGGTGCCGTTATTTGAAACCAAGGGGGGCACCGGCCAAAGCCACCTGAAAAGAAAAATTTCGAAGAAGATCAGTGATGCGTCCATAAGCCAGCTCTCCCGGGATATCGCGTCTTCGGCGGAGATCAGCGGCCAGGACCTGAAGAAGCTGCGCCTGAAAATCGGCGTGTCGCTGGATGAGATCTACGATGCCACCCGGATCAGCATCTCGACCATCAAAGCGATAGAAGCCGATGATTATCAAAACCTGCCGTCCGCACTGTATTTGAAGAATTTTCTCCGCTCCTACGCTTCCCTCGTCAGACTCGAGCCCCAGATGGTGATAGACGGCTATTTCAAACATGCAGGCTTGGAGTAATCATCTCCCAGAAGAAGTCCAAGCTTCGGGCGGCCCTTCAAAAGGCCTTTTTTTTTATAGCCTTCGAGAAAAAGTGACTATATTGGTTAAAAAAACCGAAGACCAGGAACTGCTGCACGGTTTCGATTGATTCAAATATTCAGAACATTTGGTCTGCGGATCACGTGCAGCTATCGTTCCGGACGACATTGGGAACGGTTAACGCTGGGGATTGCCGACTGGAAGTTATTATGGCCCGGCCTTGAGGATCGATACTAAATACTAAATATTCAGGGGAGTTGTGCTTGTACCTGGCTCGAACAGAACATAAAGGAACCTTCACGTACAGCCTTCGGGAATCCTACGTGGCCGATGGCTACCTGCAAAGCCGCGAACTTTTCCAACTCGGGTCTGACCCTAGAAAATTTATCAGATACCCCGGCGGGCACGCGTACTATTTCGAAGATGAGCTGATCGAATCCCTTGAAAATCAGAGCGTAACAGATATTGATGATCGCCTCGAGGACCTGCTGGAAAGCTTTATCAAACCTGAAATCCGGAAGGTCATCGGCCATTTCGCTCAACGGGGCAGGCCCCCAAAGAGCGTATCTTACCGGTCCACGCACGCCAGGCATCATCTGTTTGATAAAAGACGACTTCTATTTTTACAAACCGGTAATGTCGACCAGGGTCCCGTCGGTCGTCTACCCCGCAAACTTTTTCACGTGTTGGACCATAAATCCCGAGATGAACTCGAACAGTATTTTCTTTTGGCGGAGCGGATTCTTAAGCCCGCCGAGCTCAAAATATACACCTACGTTATCTTCGATTTGCAGCACCATTTCACCTCCCCCTTGGCAAAAGGATTCCCGGCGGCCATGGAAGGCAAAAAGCTTGACGAGTATTTCATAGAAGCGGTGTGTCGGCTCGATGACGATTGCGATTTCTGGCGGGGTCTTGTACGGGATGCGAGCTTGCCCGACTATCTCACCCGGTATGTTGTCATGTACTTCGACAATCCATTCCCGGAAGAAGATTTCATGGCGGCCTATATCCGTGATTTCATGCGCAGCCGGCGCAGCTTTCGTTTTCCCCAGCAGCCCGGCCCCGCCATGGGTTTGAAAGCCGCCGCCCAGGTTCTGGGCGTGGCTGTGGAAGACCTGAAAAAGATGGACCCAACCGTTCTCACCCGCCACTATCGCAAGATGGCCATCAAGCTGCACCCCGACCAGGGCGGCAACCAAGATCAGTTCATCAAAGTAACGGAAGCGTACCAATCTGCTTTGCAGAGGTTAAGGAAGAAGTAACGTCGATGGGATCCCCACTTTCCGGGTGGTGAGCCAGTAGCATTCAAAAGGAGCCAGGACCAGCCCCAGGTATCCGCCTTTTTCCGACGGAATCGAGCGGTGTTTGATATTGTCGTAAAGGTTGCTTTGAAACGGAAAGCCAATTTCATCAGGATCGATGCGCGCCGCTTTTTGCCCCTCAGTGAGGTTGACGACCACTAGGGTATGAGTATCCGCGGAACAGTGAACCACGGCCACACCGACCGGCAGGTCGGCAAGGTCGGGGACAGCGGCTTCCCGGCCGCGGGGGCCCAGGGCCGGGTCGGCGTCAACCAGGGCGATCAGGTTGTTCAGGCCTCTGGCAATGGTATACGCGACGGTGGCAGGATCGGCCAGTTCCTGTTCCAAAACGGCCAATTCCGATTTGGTACGCTTCAGGTCCCGCAGTTCGCCCGTTTGGCGCATGCGCGTATAGTCATTGGGAAGGCCCATCAAATCGTTGAAATAGATTGATTTGACATTGCGTCCCATGAGGACGAATGCAAGCGTGTAGAATGCCAAGAAACGGGCGGCAACCAACTGCCGGTCATCCAGTGGCGGCAGGCAGTCGCGGGTGGCCACACACAACTCATAGGGTTCACGACCTTCCATAAGTTTGGTGCTGAAAAATTTGAGGGCCCCATCAGAGACAAATCGGTCCGCGGGAATGCCCAACGCAGCTGCAAGTGCAGCTGTATCGCGGATATGATCCACCAACACGCGCACACGTTCCTGGGCTTTGGCGGGTTTGAAAATCTGTAGCCCGGCCCTATCGAAATCCAGGCCGGATTCCCGGCAGACCTCCTTGAATTCAGTTTCCGGATATTCCCACCGAGGAACCCCCTTATACTTGATCAGGCCGCCGTTGCGCACTACCGTATCAGCCACGGCCTGCCTTTCCGCAAGCGTGAGCAGGTCCAGGCTGCCGCGCACCGATTTACCATCGTGGCTCTCGGCCAAACTGAAACGGATACAGTTCGGATCAAGCGTGTAGCTGGCAATCTTGTCAAAAATCCGTCTAAAAAGCCCGGCGTTCTTGGTGATAAAAGCCGCCGGCAGCATGCCGGCCAGGTGAAAATCATACATCATCGGCGGTGGCGCCTGCTTGTCGGCCATCTGCTCCAGAACAGCCGAAAGTTGATCATTGACCTCCAGGTTGGCCACCATGCGGGGCGCGACACAATCCATGGAGAGATAGAGAATCTGCATCAAGTCTTTTACTTCCGGCAAACCGAAGCAGGTCGTCTTCCAGCGCTTGAAGGCAAAATTGGCGGCATCCAGGCGCAGCATATCCAGGTCCAGCCCCAGGTACCAGGCAAAATCGTCAGCCAGCATTTTAAGGCCCGGCAAGGTGCCGGTATTCAGGTCCACCTGCACATGACTGAAGGTGGTCAGGGCCCGTATCTCTTCGCCGAAGATGGCCTTGGCGTGCCGGCCGAAGAGGTCGGCGAGTTCCTCGGCTTCCTCCGGTTCGAATCCGATGACTTCCAGTAGGTCCCGAGGCGTTTGAATGTGGTCCGCCAGTATATACGGTACATGGTTGGTTTCCTGGGTTTCAGACACCACAAAGATAGAATCCAAATCAACGGTACCCTGCGCCTGCAGATACGCGCGTACGCTTGCGACCCGACGGTATTCCTCATCGAGCAACATCTGGTCGTTTTTGAGCAGGTTGAAAATCACCAGCAGGCCGGCCACCGGCGCCGGCAGCCGCTCCCCGGTCAAAGCCGTCAGGTGCTTTATTTTTTCCGACCACCCCATATCGGCATACGCGTCGTTAGTCGGCCTGCGCCGGTAAATCGAAAACAAGGGAAAGGGGCGGGGCCGGAAAATTCGGTCGAAATCACCACGGGCGCGCCTGCGCTGGTACTCTTGTTCAGAGAAGACGTAGAAGCAATCGCCCCGCTCGTCATCACCCTCCAGGTAAGCTTGAAAGTCGGGGTTTTCGATATCCACATGGTTGAGGACGAAATCCGCCATGGAATAATAGTCGGCCATCATATCGGCAAATTTTGCATTGGTGCCGAAAGTTGGGTGAATGGTATGGCGAACCACCTGGGAAAAAAAGCCGTCGTTGAAACGTTTCGCGGACACCCGGCAGGCCGGCAGCATATGCATGCCGCCGAGGGCTGGAAAATGCGATTTTAAAAAGGCATCCAGGGTATCCAGGGAAGCCTCTCCTCGGGCCCGCACACTGTCGGCATAGGTAATCACAACTGTCTTTTGCTGTATCCGCACCAGTGGGTCGCGGGGTGTATAGCGTTTATCCTTTTCTCGGATCGTCGCCGCTTTGCCCTGCCAGACAGCCCGCAGCATATCCACCCAGTAGGCGGTGATGTCAACCGCCAGGGTCCCGCAACGTGCGACGGGAAACAGCTCACCGAACAGGCGGCCAATTTCATGCAACTTGTCAGCCTGCAGAGGTTTCCAGGTGTGATTTTGGGATTCCATAACCTTCGCCTTGCCCTGACTAAGGGAGTATGCTTAAGTGTTGTCTAAAGCCTGGGTCAGATACCCGGGAAAGTTATTCAAGGTTATTGGTACATAGCGCAGAAAGAAATAGCGTTGCTCGTTCTCTAAAATGCATAGACGCCGGTGTAATTGGCCGGCGTGATCTTCTTCAACTCGTCTTTTATCTCGTCGGACACATCCAGTCCATCGATAAAGGTCCGGATGGCTTTCGGCCCAATGGCAGTGTTGGTTCGAGTCAGGTCCAACAAGGCTTCATATGGCTTGGGATACCCTTCCCGTCTCAGGATTGTCTGCAGCGCCTCGGCCACCACAGCCCAGTTGTCTTCCAGGTCTGCCTGCAGGGCGGCTTCATTGATGATTAATTTATCTAGGCCCCGCAGCAGCGACTTGAGGGAAATGAGGGTATGGCCGAGGGGCACACCGATATTGCGAGTCACCGTCGAATCGGTCAGATCCCGCTGCAGCCGAGATATCGGCAGTTTTTCGGCCAGATGGCCAAGAAGGGCATTGGCCACCCCGAGGTTTCCTTCCGAATTTTCGAAGTCGATGGGGTTGACTTTATGGGGCATGGCCGAGGAGCCGATCTCCCCCTTTTTAATCTTCTGTTTGAAATAGTTCATGGAGATATAGGTCCAGATATCCCGGTCCAGGTCGATCAAAATGGTATTGATCCGCATCAGGGCGTGGCAGAATGCGGCCAGGTTATCATATGGTTCGATCTGGGTTGTCACCCGGGTACGCTCCAGCCCCAGGATGTCGTTGACCAGCCGGTCGCCGAAGGCAATCCAGTCGATGTGCGGATAGGTCACGTGGTGGGCATTGAAGTTGCCGGTAGCGCCGCCGAACTTGGCGGCATAGGGAATCTGCATAAGCTGATGGACCTGCCCGCGCAGCCGTTCGACAAATACATACAGCTCCTTTCCCAGGCTGGTGGGGGATGCCGGCTGACCGTGGGTCCGGGCCAGCATGGGTACCGTTTTCCATTCCCGGGCCTTACCCGCCAGGGTGTCTATCACTTCATCGAGCACTGGCTGCAATACCCGGTGCCAGGCATCTTTAAGGGAGCAAGGCACCGCGGTATTGTTGATGTCCTGGGATGTCAGACCGAAATGAATGAACTCTTTGAATTGGGACAATCCCAGGGCGTCGAACTGCTCCTTGACGAAATACTCCACAGCCTTGACGTCATGATTGGTCACCTTCTCGGTATCCTTGACCTTCTGAGCGTCGGCCTCGGAAAAATTCCGGTAAACGTTGCGGAGTTGTTCGAATTTAGCCGGTTCAAAAGCCTCCAGCTGCGGAAGCGGCTCCTGGAAGAGCGCAATGAAGTACTCTATCTCGACTTTGACCCGGTATTTAATCAAAGCGCTTTCGGAAAAATAGTCCGCCAGGGCCTGGGTGGCCCGCCGGTATCTTCCGTCCACCGGGGTGATTGCAGTCAGCGGTGTAATCGTCATGGTTCATCCTTTTCTATAGGCTAACTCAAAAATGTCCTTTAGCCCAAGCTCCGCATGGGGCGCTCCGTTCCGGCACGGAGTGCCGGTTTTCAAGCCGGCTGGCTGGCACAACCTTAAGCGCTATCCTCGCAATACTTTAGTATGCCTCCGGTTGCGACCCACCTTTAAAGGTCGATCAAGCGGTAAGTCCCGCAACGCGGGGGAACCTCACGTCCGCCGCACCTTAAATTAAAATCCTATTTTTGAGATAGCCTATGATTAATTGGCTATGAGCGGATATTCAAAGCACCTGAAGTATATGCAACCCGGCCGGGTCCCGTCAAGCACCGTCAGACCCCATTTGTCTTGATTTTTAAATCAGCGGCACTATATTGGTCCGATAATAAGTGGAAGTGCAATGAAACGGATAACCCAATCAAAAGGAATCTAAAACCAATGGGAAATCAATTTCGAACGGCTGTTTTGTTAGCGGTGATGACAGCTTTCATTATGATCATCGGCCAGGTGCTCGGTGGTCGGCAGGGCATGTTTATCGCCCTGATTTTCGCCGGTGGCATGAACTTTTTCAGCTACTGGTATTCGGACAAGCTGGTCCTCAAAATGTACCGGGCCCAGCCGATCACAGCAGGAGAAGCACCGGAGCTCTATGAAACCGTCCGGATTCTGGCCCGACGCGCCGGCCTACCCATGCCCAAGGTTTATATTATTCCCCAGGACCAGCCCAATGCCTTTGCCACCGGCCGCAACCCGGACAACGCCGCCGTGGCCGTCACCCGGGGCCTGATGAACCTCATGGACCGCGATGAAATCGAAGGCGTTCTCGCCCATGAACTGGCCCATGTGAAAAACCGGGACATCCTGATCGGCACCATTGCTGCGACCATGGCCGGCGCAATTATGATGCTGGCCAGCATGGCCCGCTGGGGGGCCATCTTCGGTGGCATGCGCTCGAATGACGATGAAGGCGGCATGGGGATATTCGGGGTGATTGCCATGTCGATCATCGCGCCCATGGCAGCCATGCTGATCCAGATGGCCATCTCCCGATCGCGCGAATACCTGGCCGACAGTACCGGCGCCGCCATTGCCGGCCGCCCGGACGGACTGGCCCGCGCCCTGGAAAAATTGGGAGCCTACAGCCGTAGTCGGGTCATGGATGCTAACCCCTCCACGGCCCACATGTTCATCGTCAATCCCCTTTCCGCTCAGCGACTGACCAGCCTCTTTTCAACCCATCCACCCATTGAAGAACGGGTTGCCCGGCTGACCGGTTCCCGTCCGGCCGCACCACCCTCAGGCAGGGGACCGGACCGGCGGCAATCCGAAGGGGCAGCCTTCTGGGACCGGCTTTCCGGGTGACTTTATGAATTCTAACGAACAAAAGCAGATTGCGGCCTGGTTGTCAGCCAAGAGCGACTTAGTTGAATTTGAGCTTATAAATGACGGCACCCCCCAAGCCGAAGCGCTGGAGCGGTTCTGTGAGCAACTCACCGCCTGCGGGCCGGGCGTACATATCAAAACCCGGTCTCCGGATACGGATGCCGAGCGCCCGGCCATCGTGATCGGCCGCCGCCTGCAATACCAGGCGGTCCCGCTGGGCCCGGAGCTGGCGCCCTTTTTGGAAGCGGCGGCCAGGCAAATGAATGCGACGGATGAACGCCCCGTCGCGGGGGCCTACGCCCTGGAGGCCCTTACCGTCCCGGCCCACCTGGATATTTACATTGCCCCGCAATGCCCGCATTGCCCGCAAACGGTCGGTCAGCTGCTGCCCATGATCCAGGCAAACCGTAACATTTCCATCAGCGTCATCGACGGCACGCTTTTCACGGACCAGGCCGACAACGCCCAGATTAAGTCGGTTCCCACGGTTATACTCGACACTGATTTTCGCTGGACCGGATCCGTCGACATGACCGAGTTAACGGATACGATCATTAATCGCGACCCGGTCAAACTGGGCCCCCTGACCCTGCGCAGCTTTATCGATGACGGTCGTGCATCCGATCTATCCCAGATGATGATCAAAGCGCAAACCGTGTTCCCGGCGCTGATCGATTTGATTACCCACGACCTCTGGTCCATCCGGCTGGGAGCCATGGTAGCCGCTGAAGAAATTGCCTGGGAAGACCGCCCCCTGGCCGGCACGATGATTCCCGCCCTGGAAAAGCGGTATGTAGAGGTGAACGAAACCGTACAGGGAGATATCCTGCACGTCATCGGCGAAACAGGCGGCCCCAGCGACGTTCCGTTCCTGGAGAGCATTGTGGCCGACGTCGCCAACGAGGAGCTGCGCGAAGCAGCCCGTGATGCCATAGAGTCTATCCGGGAATATGAGGCTACCCCAGATCCGACAGATTGACCTTCTACCTTAGACCTTCTACCTTATACCTTATACCTTCAGTCTAGCAGGCTTGTAAAAAACGGGGCATGGTTGGACGTAAATATCGGCGGGTCCCGTTTTACAATCGGCGCAATCCGCGGGTGTTTTTTAAATCTCTTTTCAAGAAACCTGCGTACCCGCGCCCGATCCCATCCTTTTGGATGTTCGAAGTCCTGATAAAAACGCAAATCACCGGTATAAAAATCCCGGGTCGCTATACCTTCGGAATCAGGACTGTTTAGGGGCAGATTGAAGATGGCCAGGTTTAAAAAGCCTATGGTTTCACTGTGGCCGGCAATGAACGCCAGGGTCTCTTCAGCAGCCCGCTCATCTTCGGCCGGGGTCCCAAACAATAGATAAACATAGGTTGCTATCCCAGCCTGCTTGAGGTTGTCGAGAATTTTTGCAGCCATGGCCAGGCCGGTTCCCTTCTCAAGTGCGTTCAAAACAGACTGATCCCCCGATTCCAACCCGAGTTTCAGCATCCGGCAGCCACTATCCTTGAGCCGGCGGCAAAACGCCGGATCTTCCAACTGGCGGGTAAAACGGGCAAAGCCATACCACGGCGTGTCAATTGGTTTTTCCGACAAGGCTTTCAACAGGGCCGATTGCAGCGCGTTGTCGAGCAGGTGTACCAAAACCGGTTTGTGCAGATCCACCAGCTTTTTCAGCTCGGACACTGCCTGCATAACCGGTAAGGGCTTCCAGGGATTCTGCTCGGCGCGCTCCGGGCAAAACGAGCAGCGGTGCCAGTAGCAGCCGCTGGAGGCACTGTAGGGCAGGATAAACCCCGGGCTGAAGTAGCGGTTTTCTTCAAGATCACGATAATCGGGCATATCGTTGCCGGGGGGATATTCCCGGCCCAATAGTTTCAGCAAGGTGCGTTCACCGGGGCCCGCGACCAGGTGGTCCACCAGGTCTGTAAAAGGGTTTTGCCAGTCCGGCCGGCGTATCCAGGAGGTAATCAGGCCTCCGCCCAGGAGGATGGTCAGGTCCGGCCGTGCTTTCTTCAAAAGACCGATCAGGGCGAAACCACACAGGGCCTGGGATAGAAAACCCAGAGAGATACCGACGGCCTTCACGGCGGGATCCAGGACAGCCGGCAAAACATTTTCCAGATAGTAAGGGTAAAACGGATTGTTTTCCGGAGATGCGGCGACCTTCAGCAGGTCCTGAGTGCGCACCGGTGAAAGTTCATACTCCTGGTAATTGGCCAGGCCCACGCGCACACGGTCATCCGACACTGCTTTTTCCAGGACGCGGCCTAAATCCGCTACAGCCCTTTTGTAGCGATCCAAAGAATCATATCCGGCCGATTTCTGTAAAAAACGAATGTGCCGGTCCCGATGTTTTATTGCGCGCTGCGTCCACGTATCATCCGCTTCAATAGATCGATTCAGTAAGTATTGCAGTCCACCGATATTGGCATCGATTACCCGGCAATCCAGGCCGCTGTGTCGCAGCGCCCCGGCCAGGCGGGCAAGCCCGGCCGGTGGTTCACTGGGTTTGGAGACCGGTGGATTTACTAATAGTATCATCTTCCATTCATTCCTCTGCGGCTTGGCCAGACGCCGACACCACGCGGGGAGGATATATCCCATTCGCCTTAAAAAGGCCATTGGCTAACGAAGTTTCTCGCAAAGGCCTGCCAAACCATTTGATCTTACTATGCAATATGTGGTAGATAAAAGGATTAATGACTACAACCTGATGTGTATCCGGTAAGTTTGAGATATAAATCAACCGGTTTTAGGTGATAGCTCTAAATTCCACTTGATATACGAGCGCTGCAATGATCGCAAACAACTATACCGCCGAATCGATTGAGGTCCTCAACGGCCTCGAGCCGGTAAAACGCCGACCGGGGATGTATACCGATACCCTGCGGCCCAATCATCTTGGCCAGGAGGTCATCGACAACAGCGTCGATGAAGCCATTGCCGGCTTTGCCGACCGCATCGATGTCACCCTGCTGCCGGATCACTCTTTGAAAGTGACCGATAATGGACGCGGCATGCCCGTGGACATTCACCCGGAAGAAGGGATAACCGGTGTGGAGTTAATCATGACCAAACTGCACGCCGGTGCCAAGTTCTCTGACAAAAACTACCAATTTTCCGGGGGCCTGCACGGGGTCGGCGTGTCCGTGGTCAACGCATTGTCGAACCGCCTGGATGTCGAAATCAGGCGGGACGGTAAAAAGTACGCCATTGGTTTTGAAAACGGTGACATTTTCCAGATACTGGAAGTGGTGGGCAAGGTCGGCATGCGCAATACCGGCACCACCATCCATTTCTGGCCGGATCCCAAATATTTCGATTCCGCCCGCTTTTCCATCCCGCGCCTAAAGCACGTGCTGCGCGCCAAGGCGGTGCTCTGCCCGGGTCTCACCATTACGTTTAGTGACGCCAAATCGGGGGAGTCCCAAAAATGGTATTACGAAGATGGTCTCAGTGAATACCTGCAGGGTAATTATCCGGATACCATCATCCTGCCGGACCCGCCTTTTGTCGGTCATTCTGAAGGCACCGGGGAGACGGTCAGCTGGGCGGTCACCTGGCTGCCGGAAGCCGGCGACACGGTTTGTGAGAGCTATGTCAACCTGATTCCGACCTCCCACGGCGGGACCCACGTCAACGGTTTTAGAAGCGGTCTGCTGGCCTCGATTCGCGAGTTTTGCGAGTTCCGGAAACTCATCCCGCGGGGCGTGAAACTGACCCCGGATGACATCTGGGACCGCTGCACTTACATCCTGTCGGCTAAAATGCAGGACCCCCAGTTCTCCGGGCAGACCAAGGAGCGGCTCTCCTCCCGACAGTGCGCCACGTTTGTTTCCGGGGTGGTCAAAGACGCTTTCAGCCTGTGGCTCAACCAGCACACCGATGCCGGCGAACAACTGGCCGAACTCGCGATTAAAAACGCCCAGCGCCGACTGCGCAAGAGCAAAAAGGTGGCCCGCAAAAAGGTAACCAGCGGCCCGGCCCTGCCCGGCAAGCTGGCCGATTGTGTGGGCCAGGACCCCTTGGAGGCCGAACTGTTCCTGGTCGAGGGCGACAGCGCCGGTGGCTCCGCCAAGCAGGCCCGGGACCGGCAGTTCCAGGCGGTCATGCCCCTTAGGGGCAAAATTCTTAATACCTGGGAAGCTGATTCCGGTACAATTCTCGGTTCAAAAGAGATTCACGACATATCCGTCGCCATTGGTGTTGATCCCGGTTCGGCAGACATCAGGGGACTGCGCTATGGACGAATCTGCGTCCTGGCAGACGCGGATTCGGACGGGCTGCACATCGCCACCCTGTTATGCGCCCTGTTTGTACGGCATTTCTGGCCCCTTGTGGAAAACGGCCATATCTATGTGGCCATGCCGCCGCTTTACCGCATCGATGCCAGCAAAGATGTCTACTATGCCCTGGATGAGGAAGAAAAACTCGCCACCCTTGATAGAATCAAGGCCGCAAAACCACGCGCGAAGATCAACGTTCAGCGTTTCAAAGGCCTAGGTGAGATGAACCCCATCCAGTTGCGGGAAACCACCATGGCTCCGGACACCCGCCGCCTGGTGCGTCTGACCCTGAAGGAAGATGTCAACACCCTGGGCACCATGGATATGCTGCTGGCCAAAAAGCGTGCTGCCGACCGCCGCGCCTGGCTGGAACGCAGCGGGAGCATAAGCTGAAAAGGGTTCAAGGGTCCATGGGTTCGAGGGTTCGAGTGAAAACCATTAAACCCCTTGACCCCATGGCCCATAGAACCCTTGGACCCTTATTGCATTTAAGCACTTAGATGCCCAAACCACCTTCTTCGGCGATACCGGGGAAGGACCAGGAAGAAAACCTCATGTCCCAACCCACGACCTTCGCATCCGACGGTATCGAACAGCTTCCCATGGAGGCCTTTACGGAGAGGGCTTACCGGGAATACGCCATGTACGTGATTCTTGACCGCGCCCTGCCCCGCATCGGCGACGGTCTAAAGCCGGTCCAGCGCAGGATTGTTTATGCAATGTCCGAGCTGGGCCTGAAAGCCACGGCCAAGTATAAAAAATCCGCGCGGACCGTCGGAGATGTGCTGGGTAAATTCCACCCCCATGGCGACACGGCCTGCTACGAAGCCATGGTCCTCATGGCTCAGCCCTTTTCCTATCGCTATCCCCTCCTGGACGGACAGGGCAACTGGGGATCGCCGGATGACCCCAAATCATTTGCCGCCATGCGCTATACGGAGTCCAAACTGGCGCCCTACGCCGAGGTTCTGTTGTCCGAGATCGGCCAGGGCACGGTGGACTGGATACCGAACTTCGACGGCACGCTGGACGAACCGGCCACCTTGCCAGCCCGCCTGCCCAATGTGCTGCTCAATGGGACCACCGGCATCGCGGTCGGCATGGCCACGGACATCCCACCGCACAATCTCAAGGAAGTCGCCGCGGCCTGTATCCATCTGCTGCAGCACCCCAAGGCCGACGTTGCGGAACTCTGCGCGAGCATCCCGGGACCGGATTACCCCACGGAAGCGGAAATCATCACACCGCCCGAGGACCTGGCCGCCATGTACACGACGGGCACGGGTTCGATCCGCATGCGGGCGGTCTACGAAAGGGAAAACGGTGACATCGTCATCACCGCCCTGCCGCACCAGGTCTCCGGGGCCAAAATCCTTGAGCAGATTGCCGGCCAGATGCAGGCCAAAAAATTGCCCATGGTGGTTGACTTGCGCGACGAATCGGACCACGAAGACCCCACTCGCCTGGTAATCGTTCCGCGTTCCAACCGGGTAGATGTAGAAGCTATGATGAACCACTTGTTTGCCACGACCGATCTGGAAAGAACGTACCGGGTCAACATGAACCTGATCGGAATCAATGGCCGCCCCCAGGTCAAAGATCTGCGGTCCCTGCTGGTTGAGTGGTTGAAATACCGTAAAGAAACCGTGCGTCGGCGCCTCCAATTTCGCCTGGACAAGGTAACCGATCGTCTGCATGTGCTGGAAGGCCTGCTGGTCGCCTACCTGAACATTGACGAAGTCATTGCCATCATCCGCAGCGAGGACAAGCCCAAACCAGTCTTGATGGAACGCTTCAACCTGACCGGGATTCAAGCGGAAGCTATCCTGGAACTTAAATTGCGCTACCTGGCCAAACTCGAGGAGATGAAGATTCGCGGTGAACAGGAAACCCTGTCTGAAGAGCGCGATTACCTCGAAAAGACCCTCAACTCGAACCAGCGCATGAAAACCCTGATCCGGAAGGAAATTGAAGCCGATGCGCAGACCTACGGTGACGACCGCCGCGCCCCCATTGTGGCTCGGGAAGAAGCCCAGGCCATGACGCAGGCCGACCTCGTACCGGTGGAACCGGTTACGGTCGTCCTGTCCAAAAAAGGCTGGGTCCGGGCGGCGAAAGGGCATGAAATCGACCCCGTCAGCCTGAATTATAAATCCGGTGACAGCTACCTGGCCGACGCTCACAGTCGCAGCAATCAGTTGGCCGTGTTTCTCGACTCAACCGGACGCAGCTATGCCGTGGCCGCCCACACCCTGCCGTCGGCCCGCGGTCAGGGCGAGCCGTTGAGCGGCCGGGTCAACTTGCCTTCCGGGGCCTGGTTCACCTCTGTGCTCTCCGGCGATCCGGATCGGCCGGTTCTGCTGGCCAGCGATGCCGGCTACGGCTTTGTGGCCAAGCTCTCCGACCTCTTTACCAAAAACCGCAGCGGCAAGGCGGTGTTGACGCTGCCGAAAAACGCCCACCCCCTGCCGCCGGTCTATGTGGCCGACGCGGAAACCGATCTGCTGGTCGCCATCACCAACGAGGGTCGTATGCTGGTCTACGCTTTGAACAATCTGCCCACCCTGGCCAGGGGAAAGGGAAATAAAATCATAAACATACCCTCCGCCCGGGCCAAAGCGAGAGAAGAACTGCTCGTGGCCCTGATCGCCCTGCCGCGGGGTCATAATCTGGTGGTCCATGCCGGTAAGCGCTACCTGAAACTGAAACCGGGCAACTTGACCGATTTTACCGGAAAAAGGGGCCAGCGGGGACGCAAACTGCCACGGGGCTTTCAGAATGTCTCCGGTGTGGAAATAGAGGCGGCGTCGCAGCGCGCACTTTTATAAACATATAAAACAGATAGATAGCTGTGTACACAGTACTGCCGGATAAACCTGCCGACTTGACACTGGACCAGATTGTTCCCATATTCACGGCAAAATGAACCCAACCGGAGGACTTTGCCTAATGCTACTCAAACTGTTTCTGGCTTTCACCCTGATCCCGATGATCGAACTGACGCTGTTGATCAAAATCGGGACGGCCATCGGGGTATTTAACACCCTGGTACTGGTCATTGCCACCGGTTTTGCCGGTGCCTACCTGGCCAGGGCCCAAGGTTTCCAGACGATGATGCGCGTGCGCGAGCGTTTAAACCGGGGGGAAATGCCGGCGGAAGATTTGATAGACGCGGTCATCATTTTCGCTGCCGGGGTGGTCCTGTTGACCCCGGGCCTTTTGACCGACATCGCGGGTTTACTGCTGTTACTACCGGCCACACGCACCCCGTTCAAACGCTGGCTGCGGGTCCAGTTCGACCGCTGGATGCAAAATCCCGATATCCACATTACCCGCTACCCCTGAAAACCCACTGCGGACTGCATATTGGCAGCGCCTATGAATGGAGACAGCGTCTATCAAAAACCCCCGGTTCGAGCCTGGGAATATACCGTTGCAGGCAAGTGGACGGTCCTGGCCGGTAAAACCGATGCCGATAACGATCGGTTGAGTCTCAAAGAGGCGCGGCCCAAGGACTGGTGGTTTCATGTACGCGGCATGCCGGGCAGCCATGTGCTGCTGCGGGCCCTACCCGATGAGGAGCCCGGCAAAGACATCCTCAAGGCAGCGGCATCTGTGGCCGCCTACCACAGCAAAGCCCGCAACGGGGGGGTGACCCCGGTGGCCTGTACCCGGGCAATCAATGTCACCAAACCGCGCGGGGCCAAACCCGGCACGGTCCGGATCCGCAAGGAAACCATATTGAAGGTCAGACCGGGACTGCCGGATTGAGGTTGATAGGCTGAAGAAGAACCTTGAAAATCGGATGACCATACTTATCCTTATTAAAACAAGGGTTTCGATGGGTTCGACTGAATTGCTATTACCTGGATATTGGTTCGCCCCTACCTTTAGCCTTCAGTCTTCAGTCTAAAATCCTGACCAGGCCTAAACTTTATTTGCGATATAGCAAACGATCTATCGTCTGAACTTAAAATATACGTCGCAAGTATGCCAAGAAAATCCCCCAAGGAACTCGCCAAAAACCTCGCCTATATACTCGGACGCCGGCCGGACGAATTCGGCCTGGTTCCTGACCGGTCCGGGTATGTAAAAATCAAAGAACTGCTGAAGGCCTTGAGCGAAGAGGGTGAATTTCGTTATGTCCGTCGCTCGCACCTGGAGGAAGTTTGCCTGACGGTGGCCAAGCCTCCTATTGAGATAGACGATCACCTCATTCGCGCCCGGGATCGATCCCGGCTGCCGACCCCGGAAGTTACCGACGACCTGCCCAAATTGCTGTATACCTGTATTCGCCGCAAAGCCTATCCCTCTGTGGCCGCAAAAGGCGTCATGAAATCCGAGGGGGAGGTGATCCTGAGTGCTGACCGTGACTTAGCCCAGCGCATCGGCAAACGGATCGATCAGGCGCCGGTTACCCTCACGGTCCAGGTCCAGAAGTCCCTGCAGAAGAGAGTCCGTTATTTATCCGGCGGCGGCGATTTGTACATGGCCGCCTTCATTCCGGCCGGCTGTTTCACCGGGCCGCCCCTGCCCAAGGAAAAACCGGACCTCACCCCGCCGCCCGATATGATCCCGGCTGCCCCCAAAAAACCCGGCAGCTATACCATCGACATCCAGGAGGATGGTACGATCGATTCATCATCCGGGAACAGCCGCGGCAAGAAAGATGCTCCCTGGAAAAAGAAACGCAAGCGCAGTAAGTCCAAGCATGAGAAGCCGCCCTGGCGTCGATAAAGGGATTTGGAGCGCTCCCCTCAAATCCAATCCCGGCGTTGGGCGAGGGTGCTCAATCCTCTAAATAATTTATATATTCCTCCGGTTGAACACCCTTTCCCGCCTTGGCCTTGAATCTGATTGAAACCTTCCAAACCACTTCAGCCTTTTTCTCAGCACAAATGAAAACCCAAGGAAAGGTACTGGCATTCTGGCTATACTGCCTAAACAATAACAGTCTGTTTTTTTTATGATTTTAACCTGCCCTAAGACTTAACACTGCTGAATGCCGCTCCCGCCGAATTCAGTAAAAACCATTTGACAACCGCATTTAATATTTGTTAGGTAGCGATTTTACATTTTCAAGCAGTCCCAAATGGGCCGTTAGCTCAACTAGGCAGAGCACCTGACTCTTAATCAGTAGGTTGAAGGTTCGATTCCTTCACGGCCCACCAAACAACCACCATTATTAAAAAAATTTAATCTGCAGCCCCCTCAAGCACTTGCAATTTGCTGAGGGGGTTTTTATTTTAAAGATGCTGCAAAACTGAATTCTGAACATCTCTTGATGAAACTAAATGCCATACCTGCAATTGATTACGCAGCGAATTCGTATGGCGCTAAGCCGGGAAACTCACCGTTGCGCAGGAATAACCAAGTCAGTAATCAACAAAACCAAATATATCAAGGAGCATATGGAGATGATAAAACTAGTGATGTGTTTACACCGCCGCCCGGAAATGACACGTGGGCAGTTCCAGGAATATTGGATGAATCAACATGGACCTTTCTTCATGAAGAATGCCGGCGTCATGCGGGCGAAAAAATATATCCAATCGCATACTTTAGATACCCCCTTGAATGAAGGGTTCCGATCTTCGCGGGGTATGTTGCCCGAATTTGATGGCCTGGCAGAAGTGTGGTTCGAGTCGGAAGAAGCGTTGATGGAGGCCATGAATTCACCGGAAATGCAAGCATTGGGCCCTGCGTTACTTGAGGATGAAGAGAATTTTATCGATCATTCAAAATCCTCGGCATTCATTGTAAGAGAGCATGAGTTTTAGCTGGTTGTGGTTATGGCTCTCCGGACGCCCTGATGGACGCGGGTGACTTTTACGTTAAGCCAGGTTTGGCCATACCCGAAATTAATAGCAAGAGTGAAAACGACCAGCCCCGGTAACAAATGTAAATGAGATCTCATTAAGGATAGGGCCTCTGGTTCGATTCCTTCACGGGTCAGCTCCAACCTATTGTGTCAATGTAGTATATTTTCGAAATGCCCTACCAGCGCTTGCCTACGTCTGGTGGGGCTTTAGGTTTAAATAGTCAGAACCGCTAACAGTGCCAAGATTTTCATTGGAACAGCGGGCATTAAGAATGTTAAAAGTTCGGCCTAAACGAGTAGGCCCGGTAAGGTAGATGGTGGATCAAAGATGAGTACTATCGAGAATGACGCAACATTTAGCCACAGAGTCGATGTAAAAGATATCATTATTAGCGTGAGCGAGAATTGGCAATCTTTTGCGGTAGAAAATTACGGCGGAAATTCTTGTTTGCCTGAAAATATAATCGGGACTTCCCTCTGGAACCATATTCGTGATCGCGAAACTAGACATTTGTACGAAATAATTCTTCAAAAAGTTAGACGAAAAAAGCGGTTATCTGTGTTTTCTTTTCGGTGTGACGCCCCTGAAAAGCGCCGCTTCTTAAAATTGAAAGTTATACCGCGGGAAGACGGGTCTGTTGATTTCATCAGTCAGATAGTCAAGGTTGAACATAGAGAAACTGTTCATTTACTTAGAACTGATATAGAAAGGTCCAATGAATTTTTAAGAATTTGCAGCATGTGTAAAAAGATTGCAACCGGGGAGACAAAATGGGAAGAAGTGGAAATCGCCTTGCATAAATTGAAGTTATTTGAAAAAGATGTCTTACCCCAATTTACCCACTCTGTTTGTAAAACTTGCTATGACGCCATGATGGAAGAACTCGAACGATAAGCTGACAAGACGAAACGGGAAAAGACAGCTTCCTTAAGCTTGCCGTTCAGTTTGTCTTGCGAAAACCAGATAGTGCCAAGCGGAACTCTAAAAGAACGCAGAAAAGGTTTTGGAATATCCTCCTGAGTCATTCTTTCTTGATCACCTGTCGAAAGTAGATGGTCTTATACTTCGTCTGCAATCGCATGCACACGCGGATTCATAACTCGGTACCAGAGGGGTGGTGCTAAAGCTAAAAGCAGCATACCGGCATAACCGGTGGGCAGTTGCGGGCTTTCGTCGAAGTGCCGCAGGGCCTGATAGCGCACGCCGGGTTTATAGTGGTGGTCTGAATGGCGTTGCAGGTTGAACAGATACCGGTTGGTAAGCCAGTTGCTGGAGTTCCATGAGTGCCGTGGATTGATCGGTTCATAGCGCCCGTCCTCGGCCTGTTTGCGCCTCAGGCCATAGTGCTCGACGTAATTGACGATTTCCAACAAAGAGATTGCTATCACGCTCTGGCAGACCCAGCAGGCCAATCCCGCCAGGCCGAATATCACGGTCACACCTGCCAGGAGGGCCAACTGGTAGACAAGGTATTTTGCCACTCGATTGTGGCGGCTCCAAGCCGGGCGGCCCCTTTTTTGAATCCGGCGGACCTCGAAATCCCAGGCGCTGTTCAAACAGCCCAGCACCGTTCGCGGCCAGAACTTGTAATAGGACTCCCCCAGCCGGGCGCTGGCCGGGTCTTCCGGCGTGGCCACTGTTCGATGATGGCCGACCACATGCTCGACGGCCCAGTGCATATACAGGCAGGTGGCGAGCATGATCCGGGACAATAATGGTTCAAAACGGTTGTTGACCCGATGGGCCAATTCGTGGGCTACTGTAATCCCCATAGCCCCGCTGCTGATGCCGATGGACAGGGTCAGGCCAACCACCTCCGCAAAAGAAAGCGGTGTGAAGGCAACGACGTAAGCCCCCCAGAGCGTTACCGCTACCTGGACCGGACAGCAGCCCCAGGTAAGCAGGCGATACCCGATATTCTGTTCCAGATCTTTGGCAGCCTGCGCCGAAGGCGGGTTGGATCGGTCTACCCCCATGATCAGGTCTAGGACAGGGACCAGTCCGAAAACATAGACCGGTGTCAGGAAGTTTAAAAGGCCGCCGGCCAGGAAACCGATGACAACCGCCAGGGGTAGGGTATAGGCAATCGTGAAAGATACAACTTCTTTGTTCATTTTAGTTCTCGTATGAGAGGCAACCGTTAAAATTCCATGGACACGTTTTTTCAGTTTAGCATATAAAAGGCCTTGGAGACTATCTCAAAAAAGCCTGCTTGTCCGGCATCGCTATATGGCAAAGACGGATCGGCCTGATTTCGGTTTTGGGCACCGTTTAGGTTAAATTGGAGGAGAACGAAAATGCGCGCAGTTATCTTCGATAGGTTCGGCGGAACCGATGTTCTCGAAATAGCCGACATCGCGAAACCAACGATCCAGGCGGATGAGGTACTGGTACGGGTCCACGCTGCAGCGGTGAATCCCAAGGACACGTTTGTGCGCAAGGGGCGCTTTCAGCGTCTTACCGGCAAACAGTTTCCCATGCAGCTGGGGTACGATTTTGCCGGTGAGGTCGCCGCGGTCGGCGACCGGGTAACCAATTTCAACGCGGGCCAAGCGGTTTTCGGCATGCTGGATATCTGGCAGGGCCGTACCTGCGCGGAGTATCTTGCCGTCCGTGAGAACATGCTGGCCGGTATGCCGTCTGCGCTCACATATACAGAAGCGGCGGCCATTCCACTGACGGCCTCCACTTCCCTGCAGGCCCTGCGTGACGAGGCGGACATCAAGAAAGGTGACCACGTGGGGATCAACGGGGCTTCCGGCGGGGTCGGCACCGCTGCAGTCCAGATAGCCAAACTATACGGGGCCAGCGTTACAGCCATCAGCAGTGCCGTGAACCACGACTTTCTTACAAGTCTGGGTGCGGATACCTGTATCGACTATCACGATACGGATGTGGCTGTAGGCGATCTGCGTTTCGATATTTTCTTCGACGTCTTCGGCAATCAACCCTTCAAACGGATCAAACCGGTCCTGGCACGCTCCGGCACCTGGGTATCGACCGTGGTGAAGCCCCATGTTTTCATCAGCCAGTTTGCAACCCGATTGTTTGGGCGCCAAAAAGCCAGGCAGGTCATAGTGAAGGCCCGTCATACCGATTTAGCGCTCATCCGGGATTGGGTAGAGGCCGGACACCTGCGGCCGATTGTGCAGGACGTATTCCCCCTGAATGAGATTCGGGAAGCGCACGCGCAGCAAGAAACCAAGCATACGCGCGGCAAGATTGTTGTTACAATCGATTGATTTGCACACACTTTCCGGTTTTCCTACTGGTAAAGAATCCTGGCCTGAAAGGGGCTTCACTTCCAAAACATTAGAGCAAAACCATGCATCGCGACCCACCGTCAAAAGAGTTAATTAGCGGGAAATGCAGTCCTGCGGCCAGTGACGCAGAGGCGCAGAGAACATCAAAACCAGAAATTGGTCGCACTATCGTGCGAAAAACCACTTCATGGCCCTTTGGGTTTTAATCCCGCGTAGCGGGATAATAATTGTGGTGTTCTCTGCGCCTCTGCCTCTCTGCGCGAGAATAATGCTCTTACGGCACAGCCGAATAACGCTTACTACCGCGAAACGGGATAGGCTCCCGAATAGCGGGACAAGTTTGGCCCTGAGGACCAAATTTTTAACAGATTGAGGAAATCACACAGCAGGCATGCTAGCCGTTCAGGCTGGCTGCGCACTGGACGCAGAGGTCAGTCTCGGGCAGAATCATCAATCTGGCCGGTGGAATCGGTTCATCGCATTCCCTACAAATCCCGAAGTCGGGGTCATCGACTTTGGCGAGGGCGTGTTCCAGCCGGGCTAGTGAGTCGCGGGCCTTGGTCAAAGCGGCTTCATTGATGCTTTTATGGTTGATGGCTTCCATACGCGTCAGGCGGCCGATGGCATTATCCGGGGCAACCGGCCGTACAAGGGCTTTATAAGCCTCGATGTCCGCTTTCAACTGCTGCATGCGGTCCTCGATCCGGGACCGGAGTTCCTTTTTCTGGCTGTTTTCCATAACAAAGAGCCCTTTACTGTGAAACCGCCGTTGCGCATGGCCAGGTTTCAGGCGGCCGGTTCTCTACGCACCGGGATACGAATGATAAAACGGGCACCCCTACCCGGCGAAGACTCCACTTCCATCGTGCCCCGGTGATTCTCGGTAATGATAAAGTAAGAAACCGACAGGCCCAAACCGGTACCGACGCCGACATCTTTGGTGGTAAAAAAAGGCTCGAAGACCCGCTTGCGGACTTCTTCGGGCATGCCCGGACCGTTGTCTTCGATTTCAACCCGGACCAGCTTGTCTTCGGGTATCACGCGCAACACAAACCGCGGGGATGCGGGCCTGCACGCAGGGTCTCCTTCGGCAATGGCCTGGGAGCTGTTGCGGAGAATGTTCAGAAAAACCTGCTGAATTTTACTGCTTTCACATTGCACCACCGGTGTATCCGGTGTGTATTCACGGACGATTTCGATTTTCCGGAAATCGAAGCGGGTCTTCAGGTCGTAGTCGTTTTCGGCCAGTTCGACGGTTTTGTCCAGCAGACGATCCAGCCCGTGATAACCAAATTTGGACTCGCTCTTACGGCTGAACGCCAGCATGTTTTCGACGACCTTAGCCGCCCGTCGGCCGGCCTCGACAATTGTGTCGATGGTAACGAATAGCCCCCGGCGGGCCATGTACTTCTCAATGCCATCCATGGACAACCCACATTCTGCAGCCGCCTTGGTATTGGCAGGCAGGTTGGATTTGAGGCGCCGGGAGAGGACCTGGACATTTTGAAGGATGCCAGCCAGCGGATTGTTGATTTCATGGGCCATGCCGGCCGCCAGGCCACCCACGGACACCATCTTTTCCGTCTGCATGAGCATGTCCTGGGTCCGTTTTCGTTCGGTTATATCGGTGACGGCAATAATCTGGCCTTTTGAGGGGTCCTTGGGATTCAAGGGGTAGGAGCGGATGCTGCAATCGACAAGCGTACCATCACCGCGGAGCATCCGTGTGTCCACCTGGCCGATTTCGGAATGGGAAGTACCTTCATACAGGGCCGCCCCTACCCGTTTATACTCTTCGGCATCAGGATACAGCTCGGCTGAATCAATACCAATGACATCTTCCCTGGTACAATCCATAATGCGCAGCAGGGCCTCATTGCACCAACTCATCTGGCGGTCAATAACCAGACCGATCCCAACCGGAGAAGCCCGGAGAATGGCGCGCAGGCGTTGTTCGCTGTTGCGCAGGGCCTCCTCTGCATAGGTCCTCTCTTCGATCTCGTTGCGCAGGCGCCGATTCGTCAGGGTCAGCTCCTCGGTACGCTGCAATACCCTTTTTTCCAGTTCCTGGTGTGACTTCTGCAAGGCGTCTTCAGCCTCTTTCCGCTTGGTGATATCGCGAGCATTGATCACCAGACCTTTCACGCCAGGATGGTCCAGCAGGTTGTCGCTTAACCCCTCGAAGGTTCGCCAGGAACCGTCAAAATGACGAAACCTGAATTGACCCGGGCTTGCGGAGAGGACAGAATGCAGGCGTTCTATGCGGCCGGCCATGGATTTCATGTCATCCGGGTGGAAATAATCCAGAACCTGGGTACCGATTAGATCAGTCGGCCGGTAGCCCAGAACCCTATCAACGGATGGGCTCGCATACTGGAAGCGCCCTTCCGCATCCAGGATGGCGATGATATCGGAAGCGTTTTCAATGATAGACCGAAAATGCTCCTCGCGGCGCTGCAAGGTTGTCAGCGTCTCCTGCAGCTGGCCGCTCATCCGGTTGAACACCGCTGCCAGTTGGCCGAACTCGTCGTGGGTTGTCACAGCGATCCTGGTCTCAAGGTCACCCTTACCGATACGGTCTGCGCCGGCCGTCAATTCACTCAACGGCCGCGTGAGGCGCCGGGTAAGCAGCATCAATGCCAGGGCCAAAACGACGGCGCCCAAAATACCCAGAAAGACGATATAAGGGCGCATCCGGTTGGCGACGCCGTAAACTTCGGCTTCCGGATCTGTGGCAATGATATACCACTGCCAAGGTTCGAAATAAGCATAGCGGGCCAGGTGCCGCCTCCCGTCCGGGGTCATATAGGTCAGACGGCCATGACCGCTTTTCAATTTAGCGAACCAAGCCTGGGCATTTACATTTTGGCCTTGCAGTGCGGCGTCAGGATGATAGGCCACGGTCCCGTTGGCGCCGACCGCAAAGATATACCCTTGCTCGCCCACCTCGATGGCCGCCATGGCAGTGCCGGCATCCAGCTTGGCCTTGGCAATGCTGGCGGGAATTTCCTCAAGGCCGTAGGTATGCAGGATTTCTTTCTGGGCGGCCACAATGCGGACGGCTTCGGACAACCTTGTCTGCAACCAGGTTTCAGCCAGGTCGGTCAGGGCCAAGCGGGCAAAATGGTACGTCGTACCGACGGCTGCAAACAGGATGAAAAAAACAAGCGGTAGCGTGGTGAGCAGAATCTTGGTGTAGATATTCATCAATCATCCTTTACACGCGGCCGACTTGGAAAAAGCATCAAGGGTTCATGTTTAGCCAGGTTTTCTCTGTAAACTGGGGATACAATGCCATCGTTGAAGTCAGCGGATGCCCGTACTGGACAGAACGTTTCCGCAGATAGCCCTGCTTGGTAAAAATAGCCGGGTAAGCAACCATGTCATCCAGAATTCGGATTTGGGCCTGGATCCAGAGATTGATCTGTTTTTCCGGGTTGATTTCCAGGCGGGCTGCTTCGATCAGTTTGTCGATGCGATCATAGCGGGAAAAATTGGTGTCCGGTTTACTGCCGGTGATCACGATGGAGTCCGAGTGATAGAAGCGCGTCAGGTAGGCATCAGCGTTAGGACGCCAAGCTACATAGATGACAATGGGGATAGGTTGGGTTCGAATCAGTTTATGCATCTCCCCATGCTTCTTGACCGCAATATGACACACGATCCCTATACGGCTCAGTTGTTCGCGCAGGGTCACGTACAGCCGTCGATACAGCCGCTTTTCGGAAGACACCAAGTTTAGGGTAAAGCCATCCGGATATCCAGCCTCACTGAGCAGTTGCCGGGCCAGTTTGAGGTCGGGGCCATACGCAATCTTCAGTTGCTTGGCTTCGGCACCCTTGAGTCCCCCGGGCAGGTATTGCACCGGTACAGGTGAATAGACATGACCCACAAAACGTTTGGCGGTTGTATTGGCAAATGCTTCGCGGTCAAGCGCATAGGCCATGGCGCGACGCACCCTGACATCATCGAGGGGGCTGACCGCGGTGTTAAAAAAGACGGTGGACGTTTCTCCCACGCCATGGGTATCAAATAGCATATCGGGTGCTCTGGAGACTCGTTCTACCCAGCCTTTGTCTCCATGGCCCATAATGATATCCACCTCGCCATCTAGAATCGCCGCTTCGCGTTTTTCGATGTCAGGCAGAAAATAAATCTCGACCCCACTCAGCTTGGGGCGCCCTCTAAAATACGCATCGTGAGCAACCAGGGTTAATTTTTCACCGGACCGATAGGCTGCAAACCGAAAGGGACCCGTTCCGATGGGGTGTTGTTTGAACTTGTCATAACCCATTGTCTCTATTGCTTTTTTACTGACGATAAAGCCCCCCGCGTAATCGGTAATTTTGGGTAAAAAGAGGATCGGCGACAGTGGTTTGGCGAGGGTGATTCGAATCGAATATCTCCCCGTTTTTTCAACCTGCATACCGGCATACTCGCCGGCATAGGCGCAGGTATCACGTTTGGCGGATTTCTGCAGAGAGTAAACCACATCATCGGCCGTCAGTTCATAAGTCGGCGTATCGGGACCGGCGTGGAACATGACCCCCTTACGCAGTCTCACCGTCCAAACCTGTTTCCCCCCGACCATTTTGAATACAGGGATGTCGGCGGCGAGGTCCGGTTCGATCTTGGGCGCGTTGCCGGGTTGGTAACGCAGCAGCCCGTTAAAGACCATATCAGCAAAGGCCCGGTCCTGGGACCCGGCGGCAAAATGGGGATCCAGCTGACCCATTTCACTGACGTGAACGCCGAAACGCAGCACGCTGCGTTCAGCAGCCGCCTGGCCGGTGAATGCCGCCGTTAACAACCCCATGTAGAGGACCCCTGCGAGCAGGCATTGCCCTTTTTGACCGAATTTCATGGTATTGCCACTCCTACAACTCCATATTTCCATTTACGGATGGAACCTTAACAGGCGTATTTTGTAGTTTAACAAGGCACAATGCCTTGGAAAATAGCATGCTTATGATACTGAGTCAACGACCGTCCAACGATCGGACGGCCTGGATTTCAGGCAAAAGGGCCGGGGCAAAAGGAAGGCAGCAGTACTTAAAAGCGTTGCGGTTTTGACGGTCAACCGGCCCCAATGAGAAACAACCCATGAATAAAAATGCCACCGCTTGTAAGCCGATCCGGCAAATCGGCCTGAGCGCACGTCTGCATTGATTCTCTACATCAGCATCCCTGGAAAGGCCCGTGCTGCCGGGTTCCGTGCATGCAACCTAAATTAAAATAAACCATGTAAATTCAGTTAATTGGATCGCAGGTGCCAACCTGACAATTTTTTCAAAGGATTCCTATATACTGCTTGACAAAAAAGATTGACGAATGTAATTAGTGTTGTTTTTATCATGGGCATAAATGGCCCCATCCTTGCTCCGTGAATGCGGGGCTTTATATCCAAAAGGAGGATAAATGCGAAGATACGAAACGATCGTGATCATTGATCCCGACCTTTCCGATGAAGGTCGGGCCCCTGTGCTGGACCGGGTCACTCAGTTGATTCCGCAGTTTGACGGGACGCTGATCCTGGTAGACGAGTGGGGGGGAAAAAACCTGGCCTATGAAATCAAGAAAAAGTCGCGCGGGTTCTACATCCGCGTGGATTACTGCGGAAACGGGGCGCTGGTCAGCGAAATTGAACGTAATTTCAGAATTGACGACCGCGTGCTCAAATTCATGACGGTGCTGCTCGACAAGGATGTCGATCCGGAAAAGATCAAGGCCGACATGGACGCTGAAGAAGCTTCCAAAAAAGCTGAAAGCGAGCAATCCGCGGCCGCCACTGAGACTGAAACCCCGGTAGAAGCACCAGCCAATGATACGCCTGAGCCGGAAAAGACCGAGGAACCCAAAGCAACCGAAACCAGCGAGGAGGCGTAATCCATGGCTATGCGACCACAGCGGAAGAGAAGAAAAAGAAGAGTCTTTCATCGTAGAAAAGTATGCCGATTCTGTGCCGATTCCAGCCTGTCGATTAACTACAAAGAGCCCAAACAGCTCAAATACTTTATCACGGAGCGCGGGAAGATAATCCCGCGGCGCATTTCCGGCTCCTGCGCAAAACACCAGCGCGCCCTGACCCATGCGATTAAAAGGGCCCGAACGATTGCGCTGCTGCCGTATGTCGGCACGGCCGATCTGCGTTAACAACTGATCACCCCGGGGGAGCAGAAATCGTGCCGCAGGAGATGGGTGGGCAGGTGGTAAAGGATATTATCAACGGTGTTGTCATCACCGGTCTTGTCTTTGCCGTATCTGTCTTTTTACCTATCGTCGGTTTATTTACAGCCGTTCTCATTCCGCTACCGATTCTGTTCTACCGGGTAAAGCTGGGACGCCTGCTAGGTGGTGCTGTACCGGTCCTGACGACCATTGTCATCGCCATAATCTTGGGAGGCCTCGCGGTCGATGCGCTGTTCTTTCTGGGTTTGATGTTGACCGGGTTTGTGTTGGGAGAACTGTTCGAGCAGAATCTGCCTATTGAAAAGACCATTGGGTATACCTGTCTGGCAGTCCTGGCAACCGGATTCACAGCTTTGCTCTTTTACAGTTCCGCCCAAGGGGCCTCTTTGATAGAGATGATTTCCGCGTATGTTCTTAAAAACTTGGAAATCACACTGGCACTCTATAAGCAGATGGGCATCCCGACCGAAACGATCCACCAGGTAGAAAACTCGCTGGATAGGATCCAATACGCCCTGGTACGCCTCGTTCCGTCGCTGGTGCTGGTCTCGACCCTGTTTGTGAGTTGGATCTGCCTGCTGTTGGCGAAACCGCTATTCAGGGGGTTCGCATTGCCCTATCCGGATTTTGGCAGGTTGACAACCTGGTCGACCCCTGAAAAACTGGTTTGGGGTGCGATTGGCTGTGGAATTGCACTATTGCTGCCGGATACGGGCATCCGATTGATCGGGCTGAACGGCATCCTGATCTTCATGACGATCTATTTTTTACACGGGATTGCGATTGTCGCTTATTTTTTTGATAAAAAGAAGTTCCCCCGCATGGCGCGTACATTCATTTACACCCTGATCGCTATCCAGCATGTATTCGCCCTGGTAGTGATTGCGCTGGGATTTTTCGACATGTGGGTAAATTTTCGAAAGCTGGAGAAACAGTAAGATACTGTCATTAGACGGAGGAGATAATGAAACTGATTTTAAAAGAAACCATTGAATCGCTGGGAATCATCGGGAGTGAAGTCGATGTGGCCCCCGGTTATGCCCGCAACTACCTGCTGCCCCAGGGCAAGGCGGTTGAAGCCACGGCTGCGAATCGCAAATTGCTGGCCCAGCAGAAAGCCAAGTTCGATCTTCAGATCGCCAAGGAAAAGGAACTGGCCCAGGAGATGGCCAAAAAGCTGGAAGAGGTAACGTGCACGATCGAAGCCAAAGTGGCTGACGGCGACCAACTTTACGGCTCCGTAACCACCCGCGATATCATCGCCGCCCTGGCCAAACAGGAAGTCAAAGTTGAGCGACGCATGATCCTCTTGAAAGAACCCATCAAATCCACCGGCACCTTTAAAGTGCCCGTGCGGGTTTACAAGGAAGTCGAGCCGGAAATTTCGGTTGAAGTCGTTGCCGAGCAATAATATGTACCTGCTACCGGGCAGTCGCCCCTGAGGGCCTGCCCGGTAACGCAAAACCGCTGGAAACATGCGCATGGAGACGCCCGCCCTGCCCGGGCGGCATTCCAACAACACGATTTGGCAACTCGCCAAGCGGGGCCATCAATGCCGGACAATCCCACGCAAACAAACAAAGATCCAGCTCTCTACCACGTTCCGCCCCAGAGTTTAGAGGCTGAGGATTCCATCCTGGCCGCCATCCTGATTGACAATGAAACCCTACTGGACGTGGTTGAAATTTTGTCGCCAGAGGATTTTTATAAAACCTCGCACCGCAAAATCTTCGGGGCCATTACGGAGCTTTTTTCCCGGAATGAACCCATCGATCTGGTGACCCTGACCAACTTGCTGAAAGAACAGAACCAACTCGAGAAGGCAGGCGGCGCGGCCTACCTGGCCGGCTTGGTGGATTCGGTTCCAGTGGCTGCCAATGCCGAACATTACGCCAAGATCATTCATGACAAAGCCTGCCTCCGGCGGTTAATCGAGCAATCCAACGCCATCGTAAAAAAATGCTATGAGGACCGCGGCCAAGTGGATGATGTCCTGGATTTCGCCGAAACCGCCATCTTCGAAATCTCTGAGAACAAGATCAAACCGGCCTTTTACCCGCTGGGTAAGATTATTGAGTCGAATATCGACACCCTGGAGGAGCGCCAGGGCAACAAGGCCTTGATCACCGGTGTCCCTACCGGTTTCGCCCAGCTGGATAAAATGACGGCTGGCCTGCAGCCTTCGGACCTGCTGATTTTGGCCAGCCGGCCGAGTATGGGCAAAACCGCGCTGGCCCTGAATATAGCCCGCAACGCCACACTCGAGGGGAACGTCCCCACGGCCTTTTTCTCACTGGAAATGTCTAAGGAACAGCTTTCCATGCGCCTGCTGTGCTCGGAAGCGCGCATCGATTCTTCGCGGCTGCGCAGCGGATTTTTCAGTCGCGAAGACTGGGTCAAGATTACCGATGCGGCCGGCGCTCTCAGTGAAGCGCCGCTGTATATAGATGATTCGCCGGATGTAACCGCCATGACCATCCGGGCCAAAGCCCGGCGGCTGAAAATGGAGAAAGATTTAGGGTTGATCTTTATCGACTACCTGCAGTTGATGCGGTCGCATGCCAATACCGAACGCCGCGACTTGGAAATCTCTGATATATCCCGTTCTCTCAAAGCCCTTGCCAAAGAGCTTGATTTACCGGTAATTGCCTTGTCACAGCTTAACCGCAAACTGGAAGAGCGCAGCAACAAACGCCCCCAGCTATCCGACTTGCGCGAGTCCGGAGCGCTGGAGCAGGATGCCGACGTGGTTGCATTTATCTATCGCGATGAAGTTTACAACAAAGACGAAAACAACCCCAACCGGGGCAAAGCCGAGCTGATCGTGGCCAAACAGAGAAACGGCCCGGTTGGAACCGCACCACTGACATTTCTCAATGCCTATACGCGTTTCGAAAATCCCGCCCCCGACATGATGCCTGGAGGCATGTAACCACGATTCATGAAGCGGATTTTCGGAAATACGGGCGGTCTCAAATCCAATCACACCAGAAAGATTGAAAATCTGTATCGGCGGCGGGTGCAGCCCACTCAATTGATCTCCCCGGAACTGGCCCGGGATATCTGCCGGCTGTCAAAGGATACGGGTCGACAGCTAGGCCTGTTAATCAATCGATTGGGCAAGGCTACGCATGTCATCGTGGGTGATCACCAGTCGATCATGATTCCCGGATTGCGAGAATATCGAACCGACCCAGGCCGTTTACTGGGCCTGCGCTGCATCCATACTCATTTAGGTAGTGAAACGCTCACCCGCGATGACCTGACTGACCTGGCGCTCCTGCGCCTTGACATGATGGCAGCCATCACCGTCGGCGGCGGCGGTCTGCCCGGTCCGATATATCTGGCCCACATTTTTCCCGGCCAGGTTGAAGGCCCGCCCTATCACATCCCCAAGCCGCTGCGGTTGGACCAGCTGGACATCGACTGCCGGGAGCAAATCCGGGCTCTGGAAACGGAGATGGCCCAAACCCGGACCGCCATTATGGCCGGCGATACCCGTGAGCGGGCCCTGTTGGTCAGTGTGACGACCCGCTCGCGCCGGAAGGCTCTGGAGAGTCTGGATGAGTTGCAAGAATTGGCCCGCACCAGTGGTATTAACGTCCTGGACACTGTCTTGCAGCAACGTAAGAAAGCCGACGCCCGGTTCCTGATGGGACTGGGCAAACTGCAGGAGCTCGCCATCCTGGCTCTGCAAAGAGCGGCCACCTTGATTGTTTTCGATCAAGATCTCAATCCATCCCAGATCCGTTCGATCACCGGCAAGCTCGAAGATATCAAGGTGTTGGACCGTACTCAACTTATCCTGGATATCTTTGCCCAACGGGCAATCTCGCGTGAGGGTAAACTGCAGGTTGAACTGGCCCAGTTGAAATACCTGCTACCGCGCCTGGTTACTAAAAACACCGCCATGTCGCGCTTGACCGGCGGAATCGGTGGCCGCGGCCCCGGGGAGACCAAGCTCGAGATCAACCGCCGCCGGGTTCGCAGTCGTATAGGCCGACTGGAGAAATCCGTTAAACAGGTTCGCAAACAACGCGCCCAGCAAAAAGCCCGGCGGCACAAAAAAGGGCTGCCCGTTATTTCAATTATCGGTTATACCAACGCCGGTAAATCGACCCTACTGAATACATTGACCAACAGCCAGGTCCTGGCTGAAAACAGGTTGTTTGCGACCTTGGACCCATCCAGCCGCCGCCTGCGCTTTCCACAGGATCTGGAGGTGATCATTACCGACACGGTCGGATTTATCCATAATCTCCCCCGGGATCTGGTGGCGGCCTTTCGGGCCACTCTAGAAGAACTGGAAGGTGCCGATCTACTGCTGCATGTGATCAACATCAGCAATCCGCGTTACAAAGCCCAAATTGAATCGGTGGAACGAATCATTGCGGATCTGCGCATCGGTCACATCCCCTGTATTCCCGTCCTCAACAAAATGGACCGGGTCATCCCGGAAGATGTAGCGATCATGGCAGCCCGCTTGAACGGCATTCCCATCTCAGCCCTTGACCGCGCTACGTTGAAACCGCTTGTCGACGCGGTGATAACCAGGCTGCCGTCGCCGGCCACAAGATAAACAGCGCGCGCAGGAGTTGACAGCACGCATAAACCGAGATAGAAAATCTGCTATGGATTTCGGTAAGATAAACAGGGTTGCCTTGAAAGCCGCCCACCACGGAGCGGAAGTGCTGATGGGAAAAATGGGCCGCCTGTTGGAAATTAACAAAAAGGGAGCCATTGACCTGGTGACCGATGCCGACACGGCCTCGGAAAAAGCAATTATAGCCACTATTCAGGCAGCCTATCCGGATCATGCTATTTTGGCTGAAGAAAGCGGCCTCAGCGACGGCTCTTCCGCCTTTCGGTGGATCATCGACCCCCTGGATGGAACCACCAACTTTGCACACTCGCTGGGCCTTTTTGCGGTGTCGATTGCCTGCGCCCGGGGGAACGATATCATTTGCGGGGTCGTTTACAATCCCGTCAGCGAGGAACTCTTTTCCGCCGTCAAAGGAAAAGGGGCCCAATTAAACGGACAGACTATTCGGGTTTCCGATACCCCGGATGTCGGAGAAAGCTTGCTGGTCACGGGCTTTCCCTACAATGTAGGTGATATTCTTGACGAGATTATGATACGCCTTTCTCGTTGCCTGGCGGCTTCCCAGGGTGTCCGCCGACTAGGTAGCGCTGCACTGGACCTGTGCTATCTGGCCTGCGGTCGTTTCGAAGGTTTCTGGGAGCAGAATCTCAAACCCTGGGACACGGCAGCCGGCCTGCTAATAGCGCGAGAGGCCGGAGCCCGGGTCACGGACTTTACCGATCACGAGTTTACGATTGATATGCCGCAATTGCTGGCCACAAACGGAAAAATACACCATCAGATGCTGGACCTGATAAGCCTCGAGGATGGAAGATGAGATTAGAGAACGAAACGCGACTGCTGCTTGATCAACACATCGGCTGTTTTGGAGAATTCAATCCTGAAGACCGGATTTGCCGCAAGTATTGTGCCTTGTGTTTGCGGTGCGCGATTGAAAGCGATCAGGTGGCCAAGATGGAAATCCTGGAAGACCTCCTGTTTTCGGAAACAACCAATGCCAAAATGCAATGATTTTCGGAAACCCGACTAAAACCTATCTCAAAAAACGGATTTTGGTTTAAAATGACGCGAAGCTAAGGCCTAACGTGGGGCAAGGCGGCCGTGAGGGATAAACCGAAGGAATACATCGGGTATTTCGAGGAGTTATTCTGAGTGCCCAACGCCGAGTTTGGGCCAAAAGACTTTTTTGAGATGGGTTCTACTAAAACTGCCCGGCCTCGAGTTTCTTGGATAGATATTCCACCTGTCTGCTCGTAGCGCCTTTGAGTTTCATTTCCCTTTCGACCGCATTAATAGAATGCAGGGCTGTTGCATGATAGCGCTTGAAGCTTTTTCCGATGGCCTGCAGGGGCGAGTCCGTGTATTTCCGGGAGAGATAGATGGCAACCTGCCGCGGTTTTACAAAGCACTGTCGCCGGGACTTAGACATCACGTCGCTGACCGACACCTTGTATTCCTTGCAGATCAATTTTTTTATCACTTCTATCGTAATATTCTTTTTTGTGCGGACAATGTTTTTTACGACACTGCCTGCCAGATCAAGATCGATCGGCACTCCCAATAAGGATGATTTGGCCGTGATACCCACCAGGCCGCTCTCCAGTTGCCGGACGTCATCGGTTAATTCTCCGGCCAGGTACTGAAGTACATCATCCGAAACGATTTCCCCGTAAATCTGGGCCTTCTTGCGTAGAATGCGGACCCGGGTTCCGAATCCAGGCGGATCGATCTCCGAAATGAGACTGCTGCTCAACCGGGACCTGAGCTTGTCGTTTAGTTTGGGAATGTCCGCCGGCAGGTTACAACTTGAAAAAATGATCTTCTTGCCGGATTCGAGCAGGGAGTCCAGGGTCAGGGCCAACTCGATCTGGGTTCGTTCTTTACCGCTCAGATAGTGAACATCCTCGAGCAGTAGCACGTCACACCCGGTGCGGTATTTGTTTTTGAAGGCATTGACGCAGTCGTGCCGAAAGGCATCGATCATTTCATTGGTAAAATCCTCAGCGGTAATATAGTAAACTTGGTCCGAAGGATGTTCGGCCAGAATATGGTGGCCGATGGCCTGGGAGAGGTGACTTTTGCCCATACCGGTTCGCGAGAGAAGGAACAGTGAATTCTGCTGCCCCAATTTCCGGGACGCCAGTGACAATGAAGCGGAGTAGGCAAAATCATTATTCGATCCAACTACAAACTGATCGAAGGTGAACTCCCGGCGCAGGGTGCGGCCACTATGAGGCCGGACTTGAATTTTGGGGATTTTTAATTGAATCCGCTCAGGGCTGGTTGACCGTTTACGCCTGGCTCCGTTGGTAATCTCGACAATCAGCCGGGTGGATTTCCCGGTCAATTTCTGAAGACCGGCTTCGATGGTGGCACCGTACTGATCAAGCACCCGTTTTCTGGAAAAAAAATTGGGCGCAGCCAAGACAAACTGGGTGCCATTGGCTGATTTCAATTCCAACGGCTCGATCCACATCCGGTAGCTGTGTCCGGGGATCTGTGCTTTGAGAATTTTTTTTACGTCTTGCCAGGTTGCTTGCATATGAGTTTCGTTAAAAGACAAACAGATTGCTATCTTCTGTCAAAGCAGAGTTTTATCGTACAATTCAGGCGAAATTGAATGTAAAATTATTGTTTATCCGGAATGTAGGGTCATCCAGAAACCTTTGAACAAGATTGAAGATCTTTTTATCCATTGGGGCGCAATCTGTCAATCCGGAAGAATCGGATTTATACAGCGCCTTTGAAGCAGTTATCAACAATTTATATCTATCCGTTTTAACGTATTTTTCAGATCCAATTCTTACGAGCCCCAATGAATACACATATTCTGCTCAAATCAGTATATTCAACTATTTTAGCAACATCCACAGCATCATTCTTTCGTAAACAAAAAATTAATTCTCCAAAAATCTTCCATTTCCTCCGAATAGCTTGTTTTTTCACTTTTCTAACATTTTTTTAACATTGTATTGAAATCAGGGCGGATCTGGCAATTAAGGCGCTAGAATGGCCTGGTTTGACCTCCTCGGACCCTGTTTACAAAGAGGAGGCGGTTGAGTATTATACTGAAGGTTTGACCTGGCTGACAAATTCTTAATCCGGTGCTTACAAATGACTCAAAAAACAATAACAATCCGGGGCGCTCGTCAACATAACCTGAAAAATGTGGACCTGGACCTGCCCCGCAACCAGCTGGTTGTCGTGACCGGGCTGTCCGGTTCGGGCAAATCCACCCTGGCCTTCGATACCCTCTATGCTGAAGGTCAGCGGCGCTATGTGGAATCCCTGTCCACCTATGCGCGCCAGTTTCTGGAGAGATTGGCCAAACCGGATGTCGACATGATCGAAGGGTTGTCGCCAGCCATTGCCATTGAGCAGAAAACCGCCAGTCACAATCCGCGCTCTACGGTCGGCACCGTTACGGAAATTTACGACTTTCTGAGGCTGTTGTTCGCCAGGGCCGGGACCGCGCACTGTCATAAATGCGACCGTCCCATTACCGCCCAAACTGCCAGCCAGATCCAAGCCAAAGTCTTTGAGTTACCTGCAGACAGCCGTATACAATTACTGGCCCCGCTCATAACCCGGGGACAAGGCGACCTATCCGGCCTGATTTCACGGTTGCGCAAGGATGGATTTTCGAGAGTGCGGATTGATGGCACGATTTACGATATCGAGTCGACCGGTAACTTCGATGCGGACAAAGAACATAGCTTGGAGGTCGTGGTCGATCGCTTAATCGTAAAGGACACCATGCAAAACCGGTTTGCCGATTCGCTCGAACTGGCCTTAGCCCTGTCGGACGGAACCGTGATTATCGATGTGATTGACCAGGCGCCTTTAGTATTCACTGAGAAACCAGTGTGTATTGAATGCGGTGTCAGCTACCCGCCTTTCACGCCGGCCAGCTTCTCTTTCAATTCTCCGCACGGGGCTTGTCCGCATTGTGATGGGCTGGGCTCGAAAACAGAGTTCGATGAAGATCTAATCGTCCCCAACCCGGCCCTGTCTTTGCGCGAAGGGGCCATTGTCCCCTGGGCCAATCGCAGTACGGTCCACTTCACGGACTTTTTAGACGCCCTTACCCGTCATTATAAATCAGATATCTATACGCCCTACCAGGAACTGCCGCCAGTTTTTCGCCGGGTGTTGATGCACGGATCCGGGGAAGAAGAAATCCCTTTTTATTTTGAAAAACAGAACCGCCGGCACATTTATAAAAAAACGTTCGAGGGGGTCATCCCTCAGTTGCAGCGCCGCTATTTGGAAACCGATTCGCACTCGGCCCGCAAAGAGATAAAACGGTTCATGACCTTCCGGCCGTGCCCGGGTTGCCAGGGGACCCGCCTGAATGCTTCGGGCCGGGCGGTCCGAGTCGCGGGCAAAACCCTGGCCCAGATTACGGCGATGCCCATCATGGCGGCCATCGCCTTTTTTAACCAGATGAAACTCACCGGGCAAAGAGCCGTGGTGGCTGAAAAAATACTCAAGGAAATATCCGGACGTTTGCGGTTTCTAGATGATGTCGGCCTCTCCTATTTAACCCTGGACAGATCCGCCGCAACCCTATCGGGGGGGGAAAGTCAGCGTATACGTTTGGCCACCCAGATCGGTTCCAAATTGACCGGGGTACTGTATGTCCTGGACGAACCCAGCATCGGCCTGCACCAGCGGGACAACCAACGCCTGCTCACGACCCTCTTGGCAATGCGCGATATGGGGAATACCATTTTAGTGGTAGAGCATGATGAAGAGACAATCAGGGCTTCTGATTACGTCGTGGACATGGGACCCGGAGCCGGCATGCATGGCGGACAGGTGGTGTTCAGCGGTTCACCGGAAGCTTTGGTAGGATCACCGGCATCGTTGACCGGACAATACCTGGCGGGGCAAAAACGCATTGAATTGCCAACTCGGCGCCGACCGGGCGACGGCCGCTGCCTGTCCCTCGTGGGCGCGAGTGCCAACAACTTGAAACGACTCGATGTGGCGTTTCCGCTGGGATGTTTTATCTGCGTGACCGGCGTCTCCGGTTCGGGCAAGTCAACCCTTGTGCTGGAAACCCTGCATGCGCTGCTCGCCCGCCATCTGCATTACAGCCGCATTCCGGCCGGACACCACATGGGGATCGAAGGCCTGCAGTATGTCGACAAGGTCGTCAATATTGACCAGGCCCCCATTGGTAAAACACCGCGCTCCAATCCGGGTACTTATACGGGCGTTTTCAGTCACATTCGGGAGTTGTTCGCCAAAACAACGGAGGCACGGGTGCGTGGTTTCAAGCCGGGCCGCTTCAGTTTCAATGTCAAAGGCGGCCGCTGCGAGGCCTGCCGCGGCGACGGCGTGGTCAAGATTGAGATGCACTTTCTGCCGGACATCTACGTTCCCTGTGATGCCTGTGAGGGCAAACGCTACAACCGGGAAACCCTGGAGGTTCGCTACAAGGGCAAAACCATTGTGGACGTGCTCGACATGACCGTTAACCAGGCCATGACCTTTTTCAAAAACATCACCTCTATCCGGCCCAAGCTGCAGACCCTGATCGATGTCGGCATCGGGTACATTCATCTCGGGCAGCCGGCCACTACGCTATCCGGGGGTGAAGCCCAAAGGATCAAATTGGCCCGGGAGTTGAGCAAGCGCAGCACCGGTCGGACGGTCTATATTCTGGACGAACCCACCACCGGCCTGCACGCGGATGACATCCGCAACCTGCTGGCTGTACTCGATCGTTTTGTGGACGCCGGCAATACGGTGATCGTCATCGAACATAACCTGGATGTCATCAAGACAGCCGATCATGTGATTGACCTGGGCCCGGAAGGCGGTGATATGGGCGGTGAAATCATCGGTACCGGCACACCGGAAGTGATCGCCGGTTTGGAGACCTCTCACACGGGAAGGTTTTTGAGAAAGGTTTTACAGGTTTAAGGCGTAAGGTATAGGGTGTAAGCTTTTAAACCAGGTTTTTCTTCTACCTTATACCTTCTACCCTATACCTAAAAAAAAGGGGCGTTGCCTGACAGGCACGCCCCTTTTTTTTAGACTACTATGTCGCGCTTATCTTATTTTGCGAACAGAGCCGCAATGGCACCTGCCTGCGGATGGGCAAAAATAAGGATAAGGGATACTACCAGTGCGTAGATACACAGAGACTCGATCAGCGCCAGGCCGATCAGCAAGGTTACAGTAACCTTACCTGAAGATTCGGGGTTTCTGGCAATACCTTCAACAGCAGACCTCAGACCGAGACCCTGGCCAATACCACAACCGAAAGCTGCGATGGCGATACCGAAACCGGCGGCAGTGGCACACGCGATAAAAAACTGTAATGCTTGAGCTTCCATACCTACTTCTCCTTAATTTGAAAGGTTTTAGTTTGCTTCTTCCATTATCCCATTACGTGTACAATATCCCATTTATTGTACAAAATTCGACGGGCCTGAAATTGCCGACCCGGTATACGCTTAGTGAGCGTGCTCCATCGCGCCTGTAAAATACATGATGGAGAGCAGAAAAAATACAAACGCCTGTACCAAGGCGACAAAAACACCCATGGCCATGATCGGCAGCGGGGCGAAGAAAGCGCCGGCCAGCATAAACAAAATGGCCAGGACGAGCTCGTGGCCCATCATGTTTCCGAACAGACGGAAAGAGAGGGACATGATCCGGGCCAGGTGGCCGATGATCTCAATCGGAAAGATGATCGGAACCATCCACCAGATCGGGCCGAGAAAGTGTTTGATGTAGGCCGCGCCGTGATACTTGACGCCGATGATGTGCGTAAAAATAACCACAACCAGGGCACACGAGGCCGTGGTATTGAGACTGGCGGTAGGCGGATAGAAGCCGGGCAACAGACCCGACAGGTTGCACGCGGCGATATACAGAAATACCGTGGCGATGAGCGGGAAGAACCAGCGGCCTTCATCACCAGTCAGATCCACCATGAACCCTTCCATGCCGTCGATAACGATCTCCCAGAAGTTCTGGCCTTTGGTCGGGATCATGCTAAGACCCTTAACGGCCAGGCCCGCGACAACAATGAGAAAGATCATAATGATCCAGGAATAGATGACATGGGGATAATGATGCGCAAAGCTCCCCAGACCGATCAACTCACACAGATGTACGAAAATCATATAGGGATGTTCCACCTTAGACCGCCTCCTTGAAAATTAGGTTTTTCACTTCTAAGAGTGTCGCCAGGATAATGCTGGCCACTACAACCGAAAGGCCGACTATCAACCCCAGGGGGTTAACAAAATGCCCGGCAATCAATACGAATATAATGATGCCGCTGGCAATGAAACGCATGTAGTATTTGGCTAAAACGGAGTTGTGGGAGGAAAGATTCGGGGGGGTCAGCGCCTTTTTCAGGGTCCGCGCCAGCAAGTGGAAATTAACCGTTACCAGCAGGCCACCGAATAGCACACCCCGGGCAAAACCAGGCGTTGCCAGCCACCATCCGCCCAGGCTGAAAAGGGCAAAAAGGACCCAATTGCAGCGGGTAACGAATGTTAGTAACCGTTTTTGGATATCCACCTTGCTCTTTTTCCTCTGGTCTCCGGGTCGTTAGAACTTGCGGCTCTTTTTAATGGCGAGCGCGATATTCCGGAATCCCGCTGCAATTCCAAATCCCAGAAAAATCAGGGTCAGCCACGGAGCCGTTTCGAATTTCCGATCGAGATAGACGCCGAAAGCCAGACCAATAAATATGGACAGCGCCACCTGGAACCCCAGGCTGCTGTAATACGCCAGTTCCTTAAGGGCGCGTACTTTTTCCCTTTTCATGCAAACGCACACCTTGCAAACGGGGGCCGCGACATCCAGCCCATTCAAGGGAAATTCATTTAACACAGCTCGCCCGGCGAGTCAACGAAAATAACGCGCCAGAAAGGCGTCAACCGGTCTCACCGGCAACTGGCCGGAAACGTGCTTATCCCCCAGATATCAGGAGCGATCTTTATTTGAATGCCGGTCTCAATTTAGGTCAGCGGCAACGCGCCTTCATGGCGGGATTTCTAACAGTGCTCGATTATGATCTGACTGGCCTCGAATACCGGCCCGTCCAGGCAGGCATGCCGGCACTTTTCGTCCAGGTTGTCCGTGCTTTTGACCACACATCCCATGCAAGCCCCCATGCCGCAGGCCATGATGGTTTCAATCGACACCTGGCAGGCCACCTGAAACCGATCCGCCAAAGCGGCAATCCCCCGCAGCATGCCCACCGGGCCGCAGGCGTACAGGCTTTGCACATCCCCTTCAGCCAGCGACCTTTCCAACGGCATGGTAACCAGTCCTTTTTCGCCGGTGCTGCCGTCATCTGTGGTTGTATAAATCTGCAGCCCCATCTTTTCGAAATCCGCCACACAGAGGACATCCGGAGTCGACCGCCCCCCTAGAAATACCCGGATCCGGTCCGGGTCATAGCCCGCTTGCAGCATATGCGCCGCCAAGAATATAAGGGGCGCGATACCGATGCCGCCCCCGGCCAGGGCCACCCGGGTCGGCTCTGCGGGCAGGGTGTACCCCCGGCCGAGTGGGCCCAGCAGGCTGAGGGAATCGCCGGCCGCCAGGGCCCCCATCTGATTGGTGGTAGGGCCGACCATTTTGTACAACAATTCAAACCCCGTTACCTTCTCACCGTCTTGAATCAGCCGATGGATGGAAAAAGGCCGCCGCAACAAGGGGGCATACCCGTTTTCGACTTTTACCATGACAAATTGTCCGGGAGTCGCTTGCGCATACCCGGTCTCGACGGAGATCCCCATACAGCGGTAAGATTCACCCAGCGTACGATTCCATAATATCTTTCCATCTCCAAGTATCATTGCAATGCCTGTCGCCTTTCGGTTTACAGGATCAGGCTTACCCTTTCAGGTCGTCCCGCAAGCCTATCACCGCGGCAAACCGGCCCGTGCGCCGGGCTTCTCCCCGGTATGAGTAAAAGTAGTCGGGTCTGCAGCGGGTACACATATTCCCACCCTGAACATTTTTCCTCTGTAAGCCGGCGCCAACCAGCTGGTCAAGGCTGATTTTCCAAAAATCGAAATGATTCTGGCTGAGCTTGTATTTCCAAAACTTTTCCGGAATTTCATCCCGGTAATGAATGAACTCCGCACAGCACGGCCCCAACGAAGGGGCGATGGCCGCGGCCATATCACGACCCCGGCAGCCGAATTGTCTTTCCATGGCGGCCACTGTTTTTCCGGCGATATTTTCGATACTGCCCCGCCACCCGGCGTGCACATTGGCTATCACGCGCCGCACCGGGTCGTACAGCAAAATCGCCTGACAATCCGCCACCTGGACAACCAGAGCCAATCCCGGGATATCCGTGATAAGCGCATCTCCGGAGCGGGGTTGTTCGCTCAGGGCGGCGGACGGTAATGATCCGGTATAGACCAGGATCTCGGTCCCATGCACCTGATGGGCGTATACCATATAGCGATAATCCCCCGCCTTTGCAACCTGCCGCCGGTTGTCCCGGACGTTTTCCGGACGGTCGCCGACACCGAAAGCAACATTCAATTCATTGAACGGGGTTTGGCTGAATCCGCCTTGGCGAGAAAAAACTTGATGGGAGAGTTCTGGAAAAGCTGCCAACTGAGTGAATTGAAAGAAAACCACTCCGGCGCGTTCGGCTTCGAATAGCGTATTACCGGACATGTACGACTGCGCCATCTATACACCGTTTTGCCCGGGGCCCCGGGATTCCAATATCCGCCGGATGATCTCAGAAGTGGAAATTCCCGGCAGCAGCGGCACCCGGAAAACCCGGCCGCCGGCGGCTTTGACCTCCGCGGCACCGATGATCTGATCCTCTTCCCAGTCCGCGCCTTTGACCAGGATATCCGGCTTGATGGCCAGAATGAGCTGCAGTGGATCAGGTTCATCAAAATACGTTACATAATCTACACATTCCAAAGCCGCCAACACCTTGGCGCGCATATCCTGGGCCACGATCGGACGGGTCGCACCTTTAATGGCACGCACCGACCGGTCCGAATTCAAGCCGATCACCAACAGGTCACCTTGCTGCCTGGCGGCGTTCAGGTAACTGACGTGGCCGGCATGCATGAGATCGAAACAGCCGTTGGTAAACACGACCCGGCGATGGGTCCGGCGCTGCCGGGCGAGTTCTGCCAGCAATTCATCGAGTTCAACTATTTTTCCCATGGTTCCAAGTCCCATATTCCTTTTGAGTCCGTGCCAGGGTAAACACATCAACACTCCGGGCACCGGCATGCATTAAGGTGCGTGCGCATTCATTCGCCGTGGCTCCCGTCGTAAAGACGTCGTCGACCAGCAGTACCTTTAGCCCGGTCACCGTCGTTCCCGGGGGCACCCTGAAAGCATTTTTCAGATTCGCAACCCGCTCCCTGCGGCCCAGGCCGGTTTGGGAGATGGTCGGTTTAATCCGTTCCAGCAGTTCCGGCGCTGTCGAACACTTCTTTAATCCGGTCGACATCCGTTGGTCAACCTGGTTCCAGGACCGCAACAACAACAAGGATTGGTTAAAGCCCCGGTCGCGTATACGCCGGGGGTGCAGCGGAATGGGCACCAACCTGTCGAAATCGGCCGGATCCCAGTGCTCCCGGAGCTTTGCCAGCATCAACTTCCCCAATGGACGGGCCAAACCGACCCGGCCGTTGTACTTCAAGCGATGGACCAGGACGACCAGGCTCGCGTCGAAAATAGCGGCGGCCCGGGCCCGGCCGAACTGCCAGTCATTACCGCTGCAAGCACCGCAAATATGATCCGGCCCCTCCCGACCCGCGAACATTTGACCACAGCAGGTGCACATGGGCGCTTGGATCAAGATGACACCCTTCAGGCAGTCGGCACACAGGTGTTCTTTTAAGAGCGCGACAGGCCCGAGTCGCCGGGATTCCAACGGAAGTGCAGTGACTGTTTGCCCAGCGGCCAGGCAATCCAGGCCGCCACCACAGGCCTGGCAGCGGGGGGGCAGCAGGGTGTTTATCAACGCCTGGCCGACTGCCGCCCAGACGCCGACCCCTTTTCCGTGCCCCTGTATCCGCATTCTGTTTGTATTACGCCTCCTGATGTGAACTTCGCTGCCGGTATGCTTCGTACATCACCACTGCCCCGGCTACGGAGGCGTTGAGGGAATTCAGGGCGCTTACCTGGGGTATGGCAATCAGAAAATCACACTGTTTTTTCACGAGTGGCCGCAGCCCCTTTTCTTCCCCGCCAATGACAACCGCCAACGGTCCGGAGAGATCGGCCGTGAACAAAGATTGTTGGCCAGCCGTGTCCATCCCGGCCACCCAAAAGCGATTCGCTTGCAATGCGTTTATGGCTGATACCAGATTGGTGACGATGGCAATGCGAACATGCTCCATAGCGCCGGCAGATATCCGGGACACGATCGGCGTCGGCGCGGCCGCCCGGTCACGGGTGCAGAGGATCCCATCCACGCCCGCACACAGGGCTGTTCTGATAAGCGCGCCAAGGTTATGCGGATCCAGCACCTGATCCAGGAGCAGTAAAAACGGGACAGGGTTGTCGTCCAAAACAGACACCATCTCCGGCAGTTCAACCAGCGGCAACGGTCCGACCCGGGCCGCGACCCCCTGATGCCTTCGGTCCCCGGCGATGGCAGTCAGTTTGTCTGGCGACACCTGGTGTAGTTTCAGACCGGCCCTCTGGGCCTGTCGCTCGATTTCCACCAGGCGGCCGCCCTTCTTCCCGGACGTCATCAAAACCTCCAGGATATCGCGCCGAGCGGCACGTACAGCCTCCTGGACCGGATGGATACCGTAGAGAATTTCTGGTTTCAATTGCAGCTCCTACGTATGAACCTCTATAAGAAGTCACCGGCTGTATTGGGATATCAGCGCAATCATTTCATCGACAGCCGTCTGCAGGTCGTCATTGACGATGATATGGTGGTACCGGTCCTTTTGAGCAATCTCGGCCCGGGCATTGGCCAGGCGCTTGGTAATCGTGGCGGCATTATCGGTCTGCCGGGCCTCAAGCCGCGCTTGCAACGCCTCCATCGATGGCGGCATCATGAACACGGTAACGCAATCGGGGTACCGTTTTCGGATCTGCTGGGCACCCTGCACGTCGATATCGAGCAGCACGGTTTGCCGCATTGCGAGGGCGGCATCCAAAAACTCCGCCGAGGTGCCGTAATAGTTCCCATGCACCCGGGCCCACTCGGCCCAAAGACCGGCCTCAATCTTACGCTCGAATTCTGCGATGGTAACGAAGTGGTAATCGATTCCCGGGCGTTCACCGGCGCGGGGCGCACGGGTGGTAGACGACACCGAAAACACCAGATCGGAATCCAAACGGCGAAGTTGGTTGCAGATGGTGGTCTTACCGGTGCCCGATGGAGCAGAAAGCACGAAAAGGGTGCCGTTGTTTGCCCTGTCGGCATCTATGGGGGAACGCTTTTCCAAGGCCTACTCTTCTCCCAAACCGGCGTAGCGTTGGGCAACGGTTTCCGCCTGAATGGCGGAAAGAATGATGTGATTGCTGTCCAAGACAATGATCGAACGGGTTCGTCGTCCATGGGTGGCATCCACCAGGCGATCATTTTCCTTGGCCTGATCTTTCAAGCGTTTCATCGGCGCGGAATTCGGCGTCACAATGGCCACGACCCGTTCGGCTACGACTGTATTTCCAAATCCGATGTTTAAGAGGTTGGTTTCCATTTCCTTTCCCTAACGCACGTAAAAGGTTGCCCGTCCTTAGTAAACTGCTTGTGTCCCTCCCCCGATATGTCCCCTGCTATAAAGAGTGTCACCCCACAAGGGGTAGGTTTTGGTTCGGGGCAAGACCGCAGCATTCTTTGCATCCGCAGGCATAGCGAGCTATGTTGAGGAATGCAAAGAAGCGCCTGTCCGGCGAAACGTCTGCGAAGACTGAAGAACGCCGCCCCGGGCCAAAAGATGCCCCTATTACCATGAGTGTCCCGCCACAAGGGGTAGGTTTTGGTTCGGGGCAAGGCCGCAGCATTTTTTGCATCCGCAGACGTAGCGAGCTACGTTGAGGATTGCAAAGAAGCGAGAACGCCGCCCCGGGCCAAAAGATGCCCCTTGTGGCGGGACACTACTCGACGTTCTGTACTTGTTCTCTTAGCTTTTCGAGTTCGGCTTTTACTTCGACCACTATATGGGCAATGCCGGCCTTGCCGGTTTTCGAACCGATGGTGTTAAACTCGCGGTTAAATTCCTGCAGGAGGAAATTGAGCTTGCGACCAGCCGGTTCCGGAGCCTTCATCAGGCTGCGAAACTGTTCTATATGGCTGTAGATCCGCACAAGTTCTTCCGAGATATCGCTCCGGTCCGCCAGGAGCGCCGCTTCTTGCGCAATCCTGTCCGGATCAATTGCGACAATGCCCTGAGTCAAAGCGGCAATGCGATCTAGCAAGCGCCGCTGGTACTGGGCCGGCAGATCTGCCGAGTCAGCCTCAATCGCTTGCACTCTTTTTTCTATAAATGTCAGCCGCTTATCAAAATCTCGGGCCAGAAATTTGCCTTCGGCCGCACGCATGGCAACCAGTTCGGTCAAAGCTTGCGCCAGGCATTCATCCACTGCCGGTTGACAGGCGGCCAGATCCGGTTCGTGTTCGACCGGCTTGATGATTCCACCGGCATCCACAATGGCATCCAGTGAAATCGGGGCGTCGATGTTAAACTTTTCCCGAATGCTGTCCAGGGCCTGATGGTAAGCGCTAGCCCGGATCTCATCAATCTCAAAAGCGAGGCTTTCAGCTGCTTTGTCCTGAATTTGCATCCGGATATCGATACGACCCCGGGTCAACTGCTGCACCAGTGCACTCCGGATCCGCTCTTCCAGCCCCAAATAGCGCGACGGCAGGCGGACGTTCAAATCCAGATGGCGGCTGTTGACCGATCGAATTTCAATATTGACGTTCAGCCCTGCGGTAATCGATTCTGCCCGCGCAAACGCGGTCATACTGTGAATCATATGGTCTTCCTCATCCCCGTCGGCCCCCGGTTCGGCAAGGCCGCCAGGGTGTCCATGTAGTTTGCCCTTATCTGATCCAATACGGCCTGGAGCCCGGGATCGGCATAGTCCGGATAGGTCCAGGGAAGCGTTTGAAACCGGCCCTTTTCATATAGCAAGGTCAAATCCGCGTAAATAGACTGGCCGATGTAGATCCGGTGGGCGAAATTCTTCCCAGTCGCCAGCACAAACCGTGAAGGCAGTAAATAGCCGGGATCGAGGTTGATTCGGCGTCTTCCAGCCTGCGCCCATTCCTGTTCCAGTTCGTTTGTGAACAGTTTGATCTGCGGCAGCTGCTCCTGGGCGATAAGTTGGTGAAAGCTGCAAAGCCGTCTGAAGAGCGGCTGACCCATTTCAGTCTCATAATAATCGGTATAATCGAAAGACAGCCACCGGCTGAGATAGTCAATCGGGCCAAGTTGTTTTTCAAGCACGGCGACTACCGGCCGGCAGAGACTTTTCAGTGGGGTGAAAAGCCCGATTATCAATTTGGCGGATTCAGGCGGTTTGGGTCGACTCATGGTTAGAAAATTACAATAGAGCCAAGCCGGCGGGTCACGCTATGGGTTTGGCCTCATCAATCAGCATTATGAGAATATCATCCCTGATTTCATACAGCAGTTTGCACGTATCGCAAATCAAACCATCCCCGGCGTCATTGAGATGGATATCACCTTTGCATTTCGGGCAAGCCAATATATCAAGCAGTTCCTGGCTGACAGCCATTGTCGTTCCTCCCAATCATTAAGTTATGAACGTTGCGGCCGATCGCCTCCGCCAACATATAGCGTATCGCCCGGCAGCCGGTTAAACCCGGCCGCAATCAACCGCTTGGCCGATACTAATCACGCTGTATCGATCCCAAGCCTGCACACACGAAACTTATACCAGATTAACAGCACCCTGGCAAAGCCGAAGCCAGTCTTCAGGAAGATCGACTGTTTTACCGGGATCGCTTGGCTGCCGCAATCTGCCAGCAGATCTCTTCATACACATCGGTCGTGACCTCCCAGGTATGGTCTGTTGCCGTTAGACGCGCCTGGTGTCCAATACGGTGCCGCGTCGCAGCGTCCTTTAGTTTTTGCAGCACCGCTTTCAGCGCGGCCAGGTCATTGAAAAGGTAGCCGTTTGCATCGTCAGCAACCAATTCGGATACCCCCGCCGCATCACTGCAAGCAACCGGCAGGCCACACGCCATGCCTTCCAGAATACTCATACCGAAAGCTTCCTTGCGGGACGGCAAGGCGACCGCATCGGCGGCCGCGTAATACCGGCGAACATCGTCAACCAGGCCCGTGAACACAACCTGCCCCGGTATCCCTCTTCTTGCGGACAGCCGGCGGTAATATGCGTGCCGCTCTCCGGCACCGACCACCAAGAGGCGCATACCCGGTCCGATAGCGTTTATGAGCATATCCAGACCTTTGCGCCGGAACTCGGAACCGACAAACAAGACCACGAATTCATCGGGCCGAATGCCTTTCGCCTGGCGTACCGGTTCTCGATGCTGCTGTATCCAGGCCGGATGAAACCGTTCGGTATCAACCCCGGGGGTAGCGATTCGAATGTTGGTCGTGCGGCTGTAATATTTCTGGATGCCCTTTTTGATTATGCCCGACACCGGCACCAACCACGGGCTGTTCATCTGCTGGCGTTCCAACCGTAAGTGCAGCCAGCTTCGCGGGCTGACATAGATACTGTTCAACTTCTTGAGAAACGAGTAGTCTTCAACCCCAAGTTTGTATGAAAAGGTGTGGATAGTGGCCAGGTCCTGACAATGGCCCCTTTCATGTGAGAGAATGACATCGTACCCACGGCCGGGCAAACGTTTGGCCGTTTCGACGGCAAATGACCAGGAATTGAGGACACTCGAAAATCGCAACCGATTAGGGATCTGAACAATGTTCATGCCTTGCGCCAGAACCGCTTCTAACTGTCGCGTGTAAAGATCAATGGCATGCCCCCGCTGTAGAAGACGCCGGGTGACTTCCACGGCATAGCGCTCGGCGCCGCTGGTGGCGATAAACCTTTTTATCAGGACCGCAATTTTTAGTCTTTTACGGATAGGCCCTCCTGGTCAAAGGATGAACTGTCCAGAAGCTATCTCAAAAAAGTTTTTTGTCCCAATCTCGGCGTTGAGCGCTAAATTTAAATCCTCGCGATACTGGCGGATTACTCCGGTTCAATTGTAGCGCCCGCCTTGATATTCAACCAAAATCCGTTTTTGAGACGGCTTCTACCGGGTCTATATTTAGAGTTTAACCCTTGGGTTGCCGCAGTACGATGGGATCCAGCTGACGGTGCGACCCAGCTGAAGTTGCCGCCCCCCTTCCATGACACGTGCTTTTGACAACATCACATACTAGTCACGCGTGAGCGGCGGGCTGGGGGGCGGGGACCATTCTGATTGTTCTTGATGCAGCTTGGCGTATTTATAAAAGGTGCCTTCAAAATTCCCCAGAGCGATAACAAACCCAGCCCAACCATCCAATATGCCTTTTTTAAGAAAAAAGTGCTGAATAAACGACCAGAGACCATGGCCGAGGGCTTTAAACATGCCGGCGGTTACCCCTTCTTCCGCCAGTCGTTGGGCACCAAGCGTCGAATACTTACCGGCTTTGTGCAGGATCTCGTCGAAATTTTTAAATGGAAACTGCCAGATTGCGTTTTCCAGGTATCCCGGCTGGATATCGGTAAGCAGTTCATATCCCTCGTGAACCGGATCCGGTTTATAGCGCATGGCCCCGTTGCGAAAGAATTGGGGCTGGCGATAATTGGGGTAAAAGCCCGAGTGTTTGATCCACTTGCCCATGAAAAAATTCTTGCGCGGCACAAAAAAGACGTTCAGTACCCCTGGTGACCCGGCAATGGCCAGCAATTCATCTCTGACTTCCGGCGTGCAGCGTTCATCTGCATCGAGGCTAAAAATCCATTTTCCCTGGCAGGCGGCAATGGCCGTATTACGCAGGTTACCGAATCCGTCGAACGGGACCTGAATCACACGGGCTCCCAGAGATGCGGCAATCTCGGCCGTATTGTCGGTGCTGTAAGAATCAGCCACTATGATCTCGTCGGCCCATAACACACTATTGACTGCCGGGCGAATCTTCTCTTCCTCGTTATAGGCAATGATATAGGCAGAAATGTTCATCACCGGTTAAACTCCTATCCTTAGTTCACATAAAATCAAGGCTATCTTACGTACCTACAGCGTCCCTATCATCTTGCCCAGCAGAATTATCGAAATAAAAAAGACACCAGGCAATGGTGACAATAGCCAGGATTGAGCAAAAGATGTTTTCTACAAAACTGACGAATATCGGCTCGAGGCTGCCTTTAATGATAAACATCACGAGAACGGCTAAACCGCACAGCCCCCAGCTGTAAGTTTCCGGGTCTTCGGTCCGGTAGATAAGTTTCCAACACATCATGATTGGTACCGTTAAAAACGCCAGAAATATGATACCCCCCGGCACGCCGGTCCGAACCGCGATGCTGAGGAACATATTGTGGGGCCACAAGTAAGGATGCGACGCTTTCTGATACTTTGCGGGCAGTCTCGCCATGTATTTTTCCCTGTCTATGCGGGCATCGTCTCGAAAGGTGTCGACCGAGTAGCCGATTCCGAATATGGGAAAGTCTTTTATGATTTCATATGTGTAGAGAATCTGTCCGATGCGAGCATGGTACTCGGACTCGCTTATAAACCGTTCCCTTACCGGCATGACCATAACAAGGGCTACCAAGATAAAGCCGAATAGCAGCCCCCTTTTTATCTTCTTGAGATTCATAATGCTTATAGCTACAAGCAGCCCTAAAATCGTTGCGCGTCCTTGAGATAAAAGTGACACGGCAAGTAGCAATAGAAGGCATAAACCCAACCCAAGCCTGATAGTAAGTCGTTTTTCAACAGAAAACTGCCGCATTGCACAAATGAGGGCAAATACCGTCAGGTAACCGTTGATTGAAGTTGCATAGTCTTTATAGGTGAGGCCCAGCCGGGTTGACAAAGGATTGCCCAGAATAAGGTACCAATGGGTAAAGAGCGCCAAGGCAAAAATCGTCCCTGAAAGTATAATCAACCAAGATAAAATCTCGAGCTTTTTTCGCGTGCCGTAGAAATTAATGATGATAAAATACAAAAAAACCAACTTGATCAAATGGAAAAAGAAATCATTAACACTGGCAGCCGTGTCGAGTGCAAAGAACAGACCGATAAATGACCACATGATAAAGAGGCCAAATGTATTCCGCAGCGGGGTAGCAAATGAAAAAGCAGCTTTTTTATAAAGCGAAACAATAACTGCCAGCAATATCATTGTGTAGAAAATAATTTCCTTTGGGGACGTTGCGGGAAACGGATTTAAAAAAATATAGAGGCCGGCAAGATGAAAAATCCAGGCTTCTATCTTTTCTATCCAACTGCGAGCCAGTATAGGTCTTCCTAATCTTTCAGACATGTTCGCTATTTTCATTTGACAAAGTTATTTTCGATAATTCTTGAAACGCTCGGAACGTCACCCCGCCCGACCTTGTATGGCGTTATCCGGCTCATGCCACCCTGTCCGGACTTACCTCCCAAAGAACCTGCTCAGCCTATCCCGCAGTGTCTTTTTTCTATTTCCAAGATTCGTCCAATTTGACTGCATGATGATACCGGCATAATTTTTTGAAAGCGAATATTCGGATTCACCCTGCATCTGAGATTCAAAAAACTGCTCCGCATAATGGAAAACCTTAAAAAGCTGTTCGCGGGGCACTGCTTTTTCCAATTTACTGTGTAACAGATATTCTCCATAGATGAGCGCTTCGTTACGAACCTGTTGCACGATGTCGTAAATAGTCTGGTTTCTGGGTTTTAAAAAATCCGCACCCAGACTTTCCAGTACCCGGCATGACCAGATTATCGGGGGAGACCCGAAATCGTAATACTCGCCGGAACGTCCAAACGTTTTTTGCGCGATCCGAGAATGGTTTTCAAAATCGATTATGACCTGCTTGTTGAATTTTTCGGCATACTCCCTTATTTCCTTTAGTTGATGCTGAACAATGTACGGCGTATCCTCATCATAAAAGAAATCAGACAGACCAAACGGCCTGATAAAATACGAATCTGAATCCATCCAAACATAGTGCCGGCAGAGATTCAGGCGCCAGAATTCAAGCTTAATCATGATCATCTGCAGATGTGTATTGAAACCGGATGGCAGGGCCCCATAGGCATCACTGACACGGGATAGGATTTCTTCATCGGCCACAAATTCGCATTCGATCCCTACAAAAGCCTCTGTAAATTCCGGAAGATCTTTTTGCGGAACCGAAAAAAAGAGCGGTATCTGGTCTGTATTGAAGCGCTTAATACTTTCAGCCAAACGCCGGGCCCTATAGAGGTCCGGTGCGTATGATTTGCAGAAGAGAACAATTTTATGCATGCGTAAAATTCCTTTCCAAGTGCCTCAGCAGGGCTGCATAACGCCATTTTTTCAACGGGTTATTCGGGTACATCTCCCTGGCTAAACGCATGCGGTTATTAAATTTATACCGCAGGTCGTCATCTCCCGGCGGCCCGCTTTTCTTTGCCTCTATGTACTGCCGCAAAATATTCACATTGCACTGGCGCATATGCAGTAATTTTATCCTGCCGCTGTGCTTTTGTGACAATCTCCTTCTATTTGCGCGCATCAGCCGTTTTATGCGCTTCAGGCCTTCACTGCTGAAGCTTTTGCCTGCCTGATGGTAAATAAACGCGTTTTCGGTGAACATCATTTTGTGTCCCGCTTTTTTCACCTGCAGGGAAAAATCAGTATCCTCATAGTATCCCAGGCCGAAACGTTCATCAAGGCCACCGAGTTCAGTATAAATGGATTCTCTGATGGCCACGCAGAAAAAATCAAGTCGCTCGGAAGGATAGGCATCATTGCGTGAACGCTCGCACCACTGGGCTCCTTCCCGTAAAATATGATCGATTTTTTCACCCTCCGTGAATATCTTCTGTTCGTTCCCGGCTTGGTTCGTAACCGGCCCCAACATGGCCCAATCCCGGTTTAAATGCATTAGGGTACTCAATTTCATCAATTCACCGGCCGGCACGATAGTATCGCTGTTGAGCAATATAAGAATCCGGCCCGATGCTATCCGGGCCCCGTCATTATTGCCTCCCGGAAATCCCCGGTTTTCTTTGTTCAACACCAGCTTTACATACGGGTGATTGCGAACCAGTTTTTCCAACATTTCCGCAGAGCCATCCGTAGAGTTGTTGTCGACGACTATAATTTCAAAACATTGATCATCGCCATTTGCAAAAAGGCTCTCCAGGCAGGGCCCGGTGGTGTCTTCGAATTTATTATAGCTCAAGATAATAACGCTTGTAGCGATATCCATTTTAGTTACCCGTGATCCTAAATCATGCAACTTTCTTGAATAACGGTCACCGGATGACCTTATCTGCGATTGTAATGAGTCGTCTTACAGTTTCATCAACCGTATACCTCGATCGCCGGTCTGAATTTTCCAGGCCAGATGCCTGCCATCTGGCAACCTGCTCGGCAATGACCCGCTTTACGGCCTGGATGTCATGTTGGTCCACAGCCTGGTGACCGGTTTCCCGTAACATTGTTTGAAGCTCCGAACCCGGCGATACCAGGCCGACAATCGGGCGCCCGGTAAACAGGTATTCATAAAGCTTTGAGGGAATATACTCACTCACCCCTTTAGCGTCTCCGTGTATCAGTAAGAGCACATCTGTTTTGCACATGGCTTCCAACACCTGTTGGCGGCCGGTTTTGCCGGTAACCGGGTCATATTCCAAGCGGCCATATAAATTCATCATCTTCGGCAGGGGGAATCGTTTCAGATGTATGGCTGAAACCGGGTCTGGCTCGGTGCCGTAAACATCAAGCCTCAAGATATCTTTCCAAGCAGGATTTTCCGTAATGAGGGCTTGCAGGGCCTTAATGACGGTCGCTAGGTTGCGATCATCCGCCAGCGAGCCAAAATGCCCAAGGTGCATAGCCGGACGTTTTTGATACTGACCATCTTGCAAATCAGGCATCCCAGCTCCCGGCCTCAGAACAAAGGCGTTCTTTTTTCCCGGGTTTCTCCCGGCGGCACTTTGACGCGCCTTTTCGGTAAAATAAATCACGGCGTCGGCTTGAGACCATATCTTTTTCTCCAGCCACTTCTTAAAAAAATAATTGTGCCAGCGTGGATATTCATCTGCTTGAATTAGGGGATCATGAACCTCGGCCAGCCAGGGAAGTCCGGTGATCCGGCAAAGGAAATATCCGGCCGCATGGGTACTGGGTGGACCGGCCGTTGAATAGATCAGTTCCGGCTTGAATCGTTCTATGAGCTGCCGACCTTTCAGCGAGGCACTCAGGGCCCAGGACCATTGGCTGTCGAGCTGAACGAACACCTTTTCGATGATTAAAAAAGGAAGACAAATCAGCGTCAGCAGCGCCTTAAAGCTTTTTTCTAATGATTTTTTGGCGAACCGTTTCTTGATAATGTGGCGCCCCTCAAAAAGTACGCCCGAGGGTGCCGGGGAAAAGATCTGGTAATGGGGGAATTGGCTGTCGCGGGTACCAGTTGGCGCACTTAGAACCACCGGTAGAATGCCTGCCTTTCGGATGAATGGAATTTTATCTGTAATGGTCTGGCTAGCGGCGCGCCCGTCCATATTGAAACAGTGGGCCAATATGAGCCAGGTTCTAACCTTGCTGCTAGATTTTTTATTCGGTGACATAACTCCATTCCTGTCAATATATGTTTAGGGTCAGCGCCTATTTTGGTAAAAGGATTTCCAACTATTCCAAGTACTTTACTTGAATCACCGATACAATTACCAGAGCTTCTGCCCAACAGGTGCCACTCTAAAAAGGAGACGGTATCTTAATGGTCAGCAAATATGCCAGCCAGACAATCAGTTTGAATTTGCGGGGAGCTTTATCGAAAAGGTTGCGATTGATAAACACGAGATCGTGCTGCTCCTCTATTCTCCCGCGAGCCAGTAAAATAAAACCAAACGCTTCTAATAATTTTATGATATCGGGCTTTAAATGCTGCCCTGACCAGGCTGCAACTGTTTCGACTTCAACATGAATAATCCCGATTCTATCTTTCACCGCCGCAATACCCTCTAGAACTTCGAAAGCAGCCCCCTCGACATCGATCCAGAGTGCAATGATGTGAGGATACGGCTGCATGCTATCGACAAAGGCATCGATTCTCACAGCCTCAGCCGTAATTTCAGACGTTCCATAAGGGCTGCCGCGGTCGATTCGCGGTCTGGTGGAACTCATCCCCTGAATATGTTCATCCACGCCTGGTTCATGGGATGGATGTTCGATGAAAAATGTTTTAGTGCCGCCCCGATTCCAGACAACTCTATTCTCGAGCTGAATGGCGGCTTTCTGAACGGTGGGATTATCGGCAATCGTCCGGTAGTTAGAGGGATTGGCCTCAAAAAGGACGATCCGCGCTCCGGGAAGCACCTTGCGAAACCATAAAGATTCAGACGCATCCATTGAGCCCACATCGAAGATGGCATCCGGTTTGGCTGCCTTGAGCAGCAGCCTGAACAGAAATGACGTTCTCAATTTATACTCCATGGCCGCCCTTTACGGTATCGTTTGCGGATTCTGCTATTTTCGCCAATATTTGCCTGTCCAGTCGATTTTTTCAATCGGGAAAGTAACTTTGTGTTTCCGGCAATAATTGTCAAGGGCATCTTTGCAGGGGGGTGAATTTCGTCATCAAGCAAGCCGCCTCAACACACTGCCGATCGTCATTTCCCATAACAATTCTATCGTTCTCTAAGGCTTATAAAAATAAAAACAGGCCTGATCGCCCGCCCCTTTTTGATTGAGCTTTTCGGCTTCTTTTTTAAATTTTTGAATTTGTTTCCGCGAAAATAACGCGTTATCCAACCCACTGGCAACTGAATTGGGTGCCTGCAAGGCAATGCCCCGCAGGTATTGCTCGCTACCCCAGAACTGAAATTCATCCGAGTCGTAAACGACCTGTTTCACCTGAAAACCGGTTTTCTCGGCGATCAGTCGCATGCTGTCCTCTGAATGCAGGTAGAGATGTCGAGGGGCATCCAGTTGAACCCAGTTGAGGCCATATGTCTTCCAAGCATACGAGGATACCACCGGAATACGAATCAACACCGTACGGTTCCTGCGAAGAACCCGGTGGAGCTCCCGGGCCGCCTGCAGGGGTTGCGGCATATGCTCGAATGAGTGGTGCAGCATGATGAAATCATACCGGTCCCGGATAGCGGCAAGCGATTCTTTGTAAATGCGCACGCCGTTCTCATAGCAAAGGTCCTGCCCAATAAAAGGCTCCAGTCCGGTCACTGATTTGAATCCGTCCTTTTTCAGCCGGACCAGTAACTCCCCCGAACCGCAACCCACATCCAGAATTTTCGAATCCAGCGTTACACCCGCCGCTTTCAGCCAGTCAAAATAGGCCGGCGGAGGATACAAGCGCACAAATAGTCTGGCAAACAGCGAACGCTCTTTGAGGGCACAGCGGCTTCTGAGGCGCTTGAGGCCCGCCTTGACAGGATTATCAAAGAGACGACCCGGTGACTTGAAAGAGTAGTATGCGTGGCCGTAATACTTTTCCATGTAATCAGGCACCGCTGCTATTTGCAGGCACCCGCATTCGGCGCACTGCAAATAGGTAAATACTTCATTGGTCCCGAACATTTTCTCAGACAAATCAAAGGACCGGTTGCCGGCTCGGTTGCCGCAGATTCTGCAACTAGACATTGGATTTGACAATCCCGTTGTGACAGTAATAAATTCCGGAAGCCCGCACGTTTGCTAACAGGTCATCATTATCCGGTAGTTTGCTACGATCGTTCTCCGCGTGCCAGAGGTGAAAGCAAATTGCCATGAACGGGTGGGATTTTCGCCTCAGACCATAGCTGAACAGTCTAACGGCCAGTTCGGAATCCTCCCGGCCCCATCCTTCGAAGTCTTCATTAAATCCGTTTACGGCCAGCAGGTCCGCCTTAAAGAACCCCATGTTGCAGCTCATCACCCCGTCCAGGCTGGTTGACACGATGGGCGGCAGCCATGGCAACCGCGCCATATGATGCCCATTGCCGATCTGTCCGGAGAAGAGCAGTTTCAGTTTTTTCCAGAAGGTGTCGGCCCGCGAAAAGTCAAACGCAGCTGAAAGGCCCCGGCTTACCAGCATCCGGCGCCCCTGGTAGAAGAAACCCCGACCAGCCAGCCGGGTGTGGTCCTCGATAAAATGTCGCTCCGGGATACAATCTCCGTCAAGGGATACGGTATAGTCACCGGTGCTTTTGGCAATGGCCTTGTTTCTTATGGCAGCCGCCCTGAAACCCCGGTCGGTGTGCCATACATGGTGCACGGGAAAAGGGCCGGCCTGTATAGCCTTTGCAACCACTGTCGCCGTTTCCGGACCGGACCCGTCATCCGCAATAACGATCTCATCTGGAAGGCGGGACTGGCCACGCAGGCCCTCCAGAACCCGTTGAAGCGCTGCGGGTCGATTGTAGGTTGTCATGATAACCGATAGTTTCATATCAGGTACAAGGATCGATTCCTCCGGTTGACAGCAACTGCAAGCCTTCAATTTCCGCAAGTACCTGCGGGACGGTTATCCGCGCCATGCAATCGATGGTTGCGCAGCGCCGCTGGAAACAAGGCGCACAGTTGCAATCCGTCCGGACCACCCGATGTCCGTCACCAAAAGGACCCGTCCGCCAGGGTGCCGTGGGGCCGAACAAGGCCACGACCGGAAGGCCCACCGCCGCCCCTAGGTGCATGGGTCCGGTATCTGTCGATATGAGCAAGGTAGCCCTCTCGTATAGCGCCGCCAGCCCCATCAGACTGGTGCGCCCGGCGAGATTCAGCGCCCGCTGTTTCATCCGGGCGACAATGTCCACAACGACCGGCTGGTCCCCAGGCCCGCCGCTGAATGCGACCGAGACATCATACCGTTCAATCAGAAGATCTGCAAGCTCGGCAAATTTGCCGGGATCCCACAGTTTGGTTTCCCATTGGGCGACGGGATTGATGGCCACCAGCCGGGAACAGGAATCGATCCCACCGGCCGCCAGGAGCCGGTCGATGTCATCCCGGTCACGTGTAGAGATGGGCAGGTTGTACGCGATCCGGTCAACCGGGATACCTATCTTCTTAATCAGGATCAGGCCGCGGGTCAGGGCATGAATCTCCATGTCGACCGCCGGCAGCGTTTCATTAAGAAAAAGGTAGCTGTACTCCTGGTGCTCCAGTCCGGGGCCGAATCCGATTTTGCGGTGTCCCCGCGCCAAGGCGACCAGCACGCCACCTTTCAGCGAAGCCTGGAAATCTATGATCATGTCGTAGCGGGTATCCCGGAGCTTCCGCAAAAAACGGAGTATCGCCCTGATATGCCGGCATTTCTGTGGGCCGCGCAGCCCCCGCAGCCAGTATTGACGCCGCGAAACCAGGATTCGGTCCAGGGCCGGATGGTTCTCTATCAAACCGGCGGCGGCCTCCTCAACCAGCCAGGTAATCCGGGCCTGCGGATAGTGCCTCCGGATGGCGTTCAATGCCGGCAGGGTGTGAATCACATCACCGATGGCGCTGAGCTTAACGATCAAAATATGTGCAGGTGTAAGTGCCATTTCGACGCTACCCGGATTCCGCTAATAAGGCCTGCAGTTCAGTAAGGACCAGATCGATTGTTATAGCGGTCATGCAGCGATGATCGATGGGACAATCCTCCAGCAAACAGGGACTCAAGTCACAAGCCCCCGGGACCCTGACAATGCGACTGCGCGGGTTACTCGGTCCGGTTGCAATATGATCTGTGGGCCCAATGAAGGCCAGTTGCGGTTTATCGAGGGCAGCAGCCACATGCATCAGCCCGGAGTCATTGGTAATAAAAAGCCGGCAGGTATCAATCAGCGCCATGGCTTCGCGCAAATTTGTCCGGCCGCACAGATTGATGGCGCAGCCGTCTGCGGCCGCGGCGATCTGTCGGCCTAGCTGCGCTTCACCTGGTCCACCGAACAGCAGGCTCCGGTATCCCTGTTCGCTGTAAAGCCGGCGGCTCAACTCGGCAAAACGCTCCGGCAGCCAGCGCTTGGCGGTGCCAAATGTGGCGCCCGGATTGAGCCCGGCAAGCGGCTCGGCGGAATCTACACCCAGCCTGGCCAGCAGCCCCTGGACGTGGGCCTTTTCTTCTGCAGATAAAAACAGCTCCAGGTTACGGCCATCCAAGTCCAGACCGGCATCGCCCAATATTCCGAGATAATAATCAACCAAGTGTCCTTTTTTCAATTTCCGGTAGGAGTAGAGTCGGTCGGTCAACAAGGCTGTCCGGCCGTCGGTAGCATACCCCAAGCGCCGGGGAATGCCGGCCGCAAAAGCCAAAAGGGCCGCTTCGAAGGCATTTTGAAACAGAATTGCCAGGTCGAATTTACGTCGTTTAACATCCCGGACCAGGCGTATCAGGCCGGGTACCCCTCTGTGCCGTCCGCCGGCCTCGTACGGCATCACCACATCCAGATGAGGACTTTGCTGAAAAACCGGTATCACCCAGGGTTTGGCCAGGATCGTGATGCGGGCCGCCGGAAAATTCTTGCGGATGGCCCGAATCGCCGGTGTGGTCATCACAGCATCACCGACCCAGTTGGCCGCCCTCAGTAATATATTTTCTATTCCCTTTGATTCCAATTTCATATGTCCAGACTACCACAAAATTGCATTGTCCTAAATTCGTTGCCCATGATAGAGGCCGGCCATAGCAACATCATAGAAGTGGTTTCAAAATCTTCATTCGGGTTCAAGGTCAAGGCGGCCGCGAGGTTCAAACCGAAGGAATACACCGGTATTTCGAGGATTTGAACCTCGTGCCCAGCGCGGAGATTGAGCCCGAGGGGAGGTTTTGAAACTACTTCCTATGGTTCCCGCGGCCAAGTGCAATAAGCTTTCGTTTTCCAGCGTTGATGCACCCAGAACCATTGATCCGGATACTGCCGGACTATGGCTTCAATGGCTTTGTTATACCTGGCCGTATTCTCTTCGATATCTTTTTGAAGGTCCCCAGTTTTAATCAAGGGAATCTCTGGAAGAACCTCGGCCCGGTATCCATCTGGTTCCCGCAACATGAAGACCGGGACCACGGGGGCCCCGGTCCGAACAGCCATATAAGCCATCCCTCTGTTGGTACAGGCACGGCGTTCAAAAAAATCAACGAAGACGCCATTGTACCAATCGACGTTCTGGTCCATCAACATCGCCACGCATCCTTGCTTTTTCAAGGTTTTGGCGATCCGGTAAAAAGCATACTTGGTGGGGATCAGCTGCGCCCCATAACAGCAGCGTAGTTTCTTCACGGCCGCGTCCAGGGCCGGGACGTCTATGGGACGGTACACGACGCTGGCCGGGATGCCGGTCATATGGGCGATGATCGTAAAAAGCTCCCAGTTCCCCATGTGGGCAGTCAACAATAAAGCGCCCCGTCCCTTGGCCATGGCCCGGTTATAATGCTCCCGGCCGCTGATTTGGAAATACCGCGGGTAGTCCCGCGGGTCGAGCCTGTAGGCCCAGGCGATTTCGAAAAGCATGGTGCCGAGGTTGTTGAACACCTGGCGTACAATTTGCTGCCCAGAAGGCGAACCGGCCTGCGAACCGAAGGCCCGTTTCACGTTGGCTGTGGCAATCTCGCGATGCTTTTTATCAAAGGCGAACAGCAAGCTGCCGATCGTCCGCCCAATTCGGAGGCCCACAGGCCGCGGTATGCAGCCGAGTGCTTTGATGAATATAAGCAGCAGTGACGCTGTAATTCTTTGTAAGTCAACCATATACCTTTCAAACCGTCCTGTCCGGCAACTGCTCGCTGAGCCAGGTGTGGAAATGATTTTCATCATCACCGAAAGATACATCCACCCCCATAACCACCAGATCTACCGGCCAGTGGATTGTATGTTCAATCTTCACGTGGTCTTTTTCGGTCGTAACGATGGCATCAGCAGCCAGGTCCTGCGCCTGCCGGCAAACACCGGCCAGATCCCGTTCACTGTAAAAGTGGTGATCGGGGAACCCCTGGCTGCCCACCACCTCGCAATCGAATCCGGACAGGGTATACAGGAAATCTTCGTTTTTCGCCAGCCCGGAAAAGGCAAAAACCCGGCGACCGACTATTTTATCCACAACGCCTATATTGTCTTGAACCGCTATGATCTCGCGGATCACCTGTATATGCCGGCTCAGGAAAACCGGACCGGGCCGATGCCCGGCAAACTGAGCACGGGCCTGCCGCGGCCTGTCCTGCCCTTCAACCGGGCAGCGCGTCAAGATGGTTGCATGACTGCGGCCGAGAGCCCGGGGCGGCTCTCGCAGTTCCCCGGCAGGGAGGGTATATCCGTTGCCAAAGGGTTTTTTACAATCCAGCAAGACGATATCCAGGTCCCGGTGCAGTTGCATGTGTTGGAAGGCGTCATCTAGAACAATCACATCAGGCTTAAATTGCTGGATAGCCCGCTGCCCGGCCAGATGTCGGTTGCTGCCGACGATGACCGGGGTTCCCTTGAGAAGTCTGGCCAGGATTTGCGGCTCATCACCGGAATCCCGCACACCGGCAAGTATCCGCCGGCCGTCACTGACCACGCCGCCCCGGGCTTCAAACCGGCCCCGATAACCGCGACTGATGACCACAACTTTATAACCACCAGCGGTCAAGTGGGTGGCCAGATACACCGCCATGGGCGTCTTGCCGGTGCCCCCGACCGACAGGTTCCCCACCGACACCACAAAACAAGGCAGTTTGTGCACTGGGCGTATCCCTTTGTAATACAGATGTGCCCGCAGGCGCATCCAAGCGGTATAGAAACCTGCCAGCAGCTTGAGCACTGGCTGTATGTGGGGATAGGCGTTCTTCTCCCCCCTCCAGATTTGGTGCAAAATGTAGATTGGTTTATTCATCCCGTCTGCCTGCGACCTTGGCAACTTCAGCCATGGTCCGATGAACCGCACCGGAATGAGCCGCAATGATTTGATACGCACTGTAACCGGCCTCTCGGGCTAAATCCCGGTCGCCTAAAAGCCGCGTCACCTGAGTCAAAAAATCGGCCTCATCCGTTATGGTAATCGCCCCGCCGCTTTCGACAAGCGCGTTTGCTATCATTCGAAAATCGCTCATGTCCGGTCCGAAAAGGATTGGCTTTCCGCAAGCGGCCGGCTCCAAAGGGTTATGGCCCCCGGCAGTCACCAACGACCCGCCCACATATGCCAGATCACCCAGTGCATACGCCTGGGCCAAAATGCCGATCCGGTCGATGATGACTACGGCCACGGGGCCGCCGGACACCTGCCTTTCAAGGTCTGACAGGCAGGCCGTGTTGAGTCCGTGGCCGGCTGCCTGGGTTCTGACCGATTTGGCCCGTTCCGGGTCACGTGGCGCCAGGATAAGTTTTAGATCAGGCCATTGTTTTATCAGTTTGCCAAATCCAGCAAGCAGTACCTCCTCCTCACCCGGATGAGTGCTGCCGGCTACGATAACCCGATCTGAATCTTTCAGCTGAAACCGCCTTTGCTGGTCCTCTAACTCCTGGCTGGTCAATAGCTTGGGTGCAACGTCAAACTTAAGATTTCCGGTCACGACCACCTGCTCGGCGCGAGCACCGAGAAACTGAAACCGATCGGCATCTGCAGGGGATTGGACGCAGATCATCCGAAAAGCGTTTAATAGGGGTCTGATAACCGGACCGATCCGGCGGTAACCAGCGGTAGAACGATCGGACAGCCGCGCATTGACCAGCAGCACGGGTACCTGCTTGGCGGCCAATCGGGCCATGACATTGGGCCATAAATCCGTTTCGACGATAATTACCAGGTCCGGTGCCACCCGCCTGACGGCCATCGCGGCCGAAAAAAGAAGATCATAGGGAAAGAAGAATACCTGGCGTACTGAGGGCGCGATACGCTGACCAGCAGTCTCAAAACCGCTCAGCGTAGAAGCGGAAAAAACCAGGGTATTCCGGCCGAAGCGTTTTTCAAGTTCATGCACCAGCGGGACAGCCGAGAGCACTTCGCCCAATGAAAGCGCGTGCACCCAGATGGTTTGCGATGGGGCGTTCCCGCTGGTAGCTGTGCGACCAAGCGTTAACGCGGGAATAAGCCTTTGCAGTGCGGTTTTGCGGCGCTTGCGGGTGGTCACCAGAAAAGGCAACATGATCGGAAAACCGACTATCAGCAATGTTATTATCAGAACATTATATATAAACAGGGCCATCATCACTCCGCGTTGATCAGCAGAAATCCGCAGAAGCATATGAATAAAAAGTTAGCCATCCAGGCGGCTATCCAGGGCGGCAGCATCTCGCCATATCCCAGGGACATACAAAAACTGGAAAAAACCCAGTACAGAAATGCCAGCCCGATGCCGAAGGCTATACTGATGGGCAAACTCCCTTTAAGATTGCCCCGCACGGCAAGGCCTACACCTGCCAGACACATGATGACACATACCAGCGGAAAGGCAAATTTGCCTTGCAGATCAGTGCGGTACTTCACCGCATCATAGCCCTCGGCTTCGACCTTTTTGATATAGCGATACAGTTCGACAAAGCCCATTTCATCGGACTTTTTTGCCACCCGGGATAGATCAGAAGGTACGATGTCCAGATCGACGGCCATGGTTTCCGCCAATTTTACCAGCGGCGGACGAACATCCTTTTTGAACTGCTGCCGGATCACATCGGAAAGCCGCCACAAGCCGTTTTCAAACTCGCCCTGGCGCGCATCCAGACGCAGGGTCAACCTGAAATCCCCATCGAACCGGTTTAGAGATATACCGTTAATGGTGCCGGTGGCCGGATTGAAGTACTTGATATGCAAAATACTACGATTGCCTTTAACCCAGATATTTTTTTCTCGGGAAGCGATGGCCGCCTCCTTACGAACTTCCTGTCGCCAGATGTAGTTGGCCTTAACCCGGGTAGCCGGGACGATGAACTCTGCCAGAACTCCCAGAGCGAGGCTGAAGAAAATGCCGATGATCACCACGGGCCGGATCAGGTAGTAAATGCTGACGCCGCCGCTTTTTAGGGCGATGATTTCATTATTCTTGCTCATCAGTCCGAAAGCGATCAACACGGCGAGTAATAAGGCTACCGGAGCTATCTGGGAAATTATGAAGGGAATTTCATAGATAAAGAAAGTGAACATCCGGTGCAACCCGACGCCGGCTTCCATAAAATCATCAACTTTCTCCAGAAAGTCCACGGCCAGATAAACACCAATCACCATGATAAGCACGAGGCTGAAGTATTTGATGATCTCGGTTGATATGTAGCGGACGATGAGGTTCATAGCATAATTTCAAGCATATTAGCGTTAAGATAGGCCAACACCTTCGGCGGCTGGGTAACTTAGCCCTGTACGTTCCGGGCTGGAAACAATCGCGCTTTTAGCCAGGCGGCTATGCGCCCCAGAAACGCGATCCGGACTGGTCGTTCCTTGGCATTGCGTATTAATAAAAACAATCCTATGCCCCCCATCACCAGGTTGGGAACCCACATGCCGATAAGCGGCGGATAAGCCCCGGTTTCGCCAAAGACCCACCCGGCCGAGAGCATCAGGTAGTAAAACAGGAAAAAAATCAAGCCGAGGCCAACCCCGAACGAACGTTTGGCATGCCGGGACTGGATCCCGAGCGGAACGGCCAGAAGCGCCAGAAACAGGCAGGAAAACGGCAGCGAAAATTTTTTATGAAACTCCATCAGGGTCAGATAATAGCGATCATCTCTTTGCTTGGACTTGTCCAGATAGGCCAGCAACTCGGAAACACTCATCTCTTCCTGGTTTTTAGGCCCGCCGCCGGGGATGCCGACACTTTTCTGGATGTCCAGGCGGATGTCATAGGTCTCAAACTGGACGGTGTGGGCCGAGCGGTCTTTCACATCCACCTGGTTAATGCTCCCGTTATACAGGCGCAGTTGAAACACCCCCTGCTCGGGCTGGCTGAACAGCCGGCCCCGTGGTGATACCACGGTACTGACGACATCTTTTGAGCGCTGGTCTTCGATGAAAACATCCAGCAAGGTACGGGTAGCCGGTTCGATCTTGTTTACATACAGCATGACGCCGTTGAACGCGTCGTTGAAGGTACGGGGTTTCAGGCCGATCTCGGTATTGTTGACAGCTACATCGTAGAGGAGTTGTTTTATGGCCATGCGGCCGGTCGGCAGACCATAGATGGCGGTGGCCCCGGTCAGAAGCACACCGACCAGGGCGAACAGAAATACCGGCGGCAGCAAGCGGTAGAGACTGACACCACCGGCTTTCAGGGCGATGATCTCGTTGTCCGAGGACATCTTTAAAAAGGTCAGCAGCACGGCCATCATAACCGACATGGGAATGATGAACTGCAAGAAAAACGGCATGGTGAACCCCAGGATTTTCAGGACCGTTCCAAGGTTTACGCCGTAGTTGACGATCATGTCGGTAATTTCAAGGATGCGTGTCATCAGAAACATGAACGTAAAAAAAACCAGGTTGATGACAAAGGGCGGAATCATCTCCTTGAAAATGAACCGACTGATGATGGTATTTATTTTCATTGGCCGTATCCTGTGTGCGGCGGCCAGGGCCTTGTCGGCCGGCGCCCGCTGGCAATCAAAGTACGCTGCTGATTTTAATCGATATATCCTATTTCCTGTCGGCTCTTAAGTCAACCGATGATAGTGGCGGCCTCTGCCTGCGGTCAGGCAGGGCCCCCTGGTGCTGCTCAGCAAGCCTGAAATCCTTGACTTTCGAATTTACAGGCTTTATTGCAGGGCCATGTTTTCCGACGCTAATAAAAAATACCTTTACTATGCCCTGGCTGTCATTTTGGCCGGTACGCTGTTTCGCCTGTTATACGCCGGCCTGTTTTCCCTGGTACCGGATGAAACCAACTACTGGCAGTGGAGTCGTTACCTGGCGCTCGGATACCACGATCAGGCTCCACTGATTGCCTGGACCATCAACATCAGCACCCTGCTGCTGGGTCACACCGAAGCCGCTGTCCGGCTGCCTTCCGTCCTGGCCCTTACCGTCGCTTCGCTTTATATGGCAGGCATGGCCGGACGTTGGTTCGGGGCCCGGGCGGCGTTCAACACGGCGATTTTAACGCAAGGGGTATTCGCCTTCATGCTGGGCGGTCTGCTGGCGACCGCAGACGGCCTGCAAGCCATGGCCTGGTCAGGGGCTTGTTATCACGTGGCCCGGGGCTATGAACGCCACGGTTGGTTTGACTGGCTGACCGGTGGCCTCTGGTTCGGTATCGGTATGCTAAGCAAATACACGATGGTGATTTTTTTACCGTCGGCGTATCTGTACGGACTGCTGAGCACTGCGCACCGACCGCGACTAGCCCACTGGAAGCCGTACATCGGCGTATTGTTCGGTTGCCTGATGTTTACACCGGTCATTGTCTGGAATGCGCAGAACAACTGGAATTCCGTAAGGCATGTGGCTTATCTCGGCGGAGCCAATGAGGCTTTCCGTATTCATTGGAATTTTTTTGGGGATTTCTGGGGATCGCAGGCGGCCTTGCTGACGCCCTTGGTATTCATCCTGTGCCTGATGGCGTGGTATGCCGTCATTCGCAGACGTCCCGGCGCAGATAGCTGGATTGCCCGCTACCTGTTTTTTACCTCGTTTGTCATGTTTGCCGGGTTTGCACTCTTGAGTTTCCACAGTCGGGTGTATGGCAATTGGCCCATGGCCGGTTATATCACCGCCTGTGTGCTGGCCGCTGCTCTATATGGCTCTGGGCATCAGCGGGATACGGTCGCGCGGTCCGCTTCGCCGCTGTGGCCCTGGGCGATCGGCAGCGCTTACGTAATAACGGCCGTCATCCTGATCCAGGTCATCCGGCCGGTCCTGCCCCTCCCGACCCACCTCGATCGAGCCGCTGATGAAATCCAGGGGTGGCCGGAACTGGGCCGGCAGACGGCGCAGGTTGTATCCACGATGCCGGATCCGGCCAACACCTTCATTTTTGGCTTGAAGTACCAGACGGCCAGTGAACTGGCTTTCTATACGCCCGGAAATCCCCGCACGGTCTCGATCAATCGCTGGGACCGGCCCAATGTCTACGATTACTGGTGGCGGGACGAAGATCTAATCGGCAAGGACGCCGTCGGGGTAACCCAGTCTGCTCAAAGCCATCTGAGTCATCTGCATGAAGTATTTCAAAGGGTGGACCCGCCTGTGCCGGTTTACATCTACCGCAAGTCCCCGACCGGCCGTCCGCGAGATGGTTCCAAACCTTTCAAAACGTGGTATCTCTACAAGGCCTACGGCTTCGAAGGCGGCCTGCGCTGGATTCCGCCCTCAAGTGCCGATGTCCGCGCCGGTTAATGGCCGGTATGCGGCCGATTGCTGTCAATTGATTTTATGTAGGGATTTAATACGGAAAAGTTCCTGGAAGACGAACAAGGACTTGCGCAGGTTATCATACTGTATGCGTGAATCTTCCATATGCGTCCAGTCCACCGGAAATTGGGCCACGCGGTAGCCGTGGCGTTTGGCCAGCCAAAGAATTTCCGGATCAAAGATCACGCTGTCAAGCCGCTGCCGGTTAAACAGGTCGTGGGCCGCCCGCCGGGTAAAGATTTTGAACCCGCACTGGGTGTCCGGGTAATTGAAGGCGAGATAAGTATTTTGGATAAACGTATACAACTTGGCTGACAGCTCTCGGAAAAAATTCTGGTGATGGACGACGTTCGATTCCGGTAAAGCGCGTGAAGCAATCGCCGCGTCAAACCCAGACTGCATCTTTGCAATTCCCTGCTCCACCGCTTCGATGGGAACCGAATAGTCCGCATCCATGAACATGATGTATTTACCCATCCCCCGGCACATACCGTAGCGCACCGCATATCCCTTGCCCCGGTTGGGAAAATATTCCAGAAAACGGATGGCTATTTTTTCATTCGAGGCATACCCTTTCACTACCTGGCCGGTACCATCGGTACTACCGTCGCTAACCACTAGGATTTCGGACCGGTAGGCCTGTTGTGACAAATAAGCCGTTGTATGATCCAGAGTCATGACGATCCGGTCTTCTTCGTTATAGGCCGGGATGATGATACTCAAATATATGTCGTTTTCCATTTGCATGAACCCGTAAACCTAATTTTGTGGGACGCTGTCCGGTACGTGCGCAGTGCCTTATAATTCTACAATCCGTGCCAGAACAATGCCGTGTTTCTGATACAGCACCTTATATTGGCGCACGTCTTTTAGTTTGTTTATTTTAGTTATCACTATGTCACCGCTGCCCGGCTGTCCCTTTTGCACCAACCCCTGGCGGTAGACACTGAAAGAGTGGTAGCTCATCTGCCACATATTGACCTGGTAGTTCTGCGCTTTGGCGATCAGCGCAGCTTCCTTGACGGGTTGCTGCATGATGCGACCGGCAATAGGCAGCACATACCCATGAGTTACAGCCAACACCAGGACCCCAATCAGGGCTGTACGGAACGTCCGTGGGATTGATTTAATAAAAATCAGGCTGACCAGAGCCAGTAACGTTGCCCCGACCGCCAACCGGTAGCCCCAGCCGAAGTTGCCCAGGGCACCAGCCACCACCAGGCTGGCGAATTCGTCGCTGATATGCGGCTGCACCAGAACTGCGATCTGCGGTAGAAAGAAAAGCGCGAAAACAAACCCGAGGGGCCATATAAGCTGGTAGAAAAAGAGCCGGTGGTCTTCAGTTACCTGCGCCATTATTAGAAACAGGGGAATGTAACCATAGATAATGTAGTGATGGAGCTTCGTTCCCGACAGAGAAAAGAAGATCAACACAAACCCGAACCAAACGGCCAGATAGAGGTTGATATCATCCTTGATCAGACTGCGCAGGCGGCTGAAGGCTTTCAACAAGAAAGCGGTATTGGGCAGCATGCCCAGCAGGATCACGGGCAGATAATAGAAGATTGACCCGGAATGGCCCTCAAAGGCCGTTTGAAAGCGGGCCACATTATGGGTAAAAAAGATTTCATCGATGAAGCCGGCGCCGTGCTGGAAGTACAGGGCCAGGTACCACGGCAGAACGATGAGCAACAGCAATCCCCAGCCAACTGGATTGAAAATTGCCTTGAACCAAATTGCCCACCGTCCTTTAATCCCGAAGAAAATACCACTGACAACAAAAGGGATCATAATGGCAATGGGGCCTTTGGCCAAAAACCCCAGGGACATGGAGATGAACGTCAGGTATACATAACGGCGGCGCTGGTCGCGGTAATAGGAATAGATGCTGAACATGGCCAAAGTCAGAAACAGGTTCAAAAAGGCATCCGCCAATGCCGCCTTGGCCACGATACTCGTCTGTAGCGAGGTTGCCATGAAGAATACGGCGTACCAGGCTACCCGAGCGCTATAGTAGCGGCGGGCAAATACGAAAAGTATCAGCGCCCACCCCGTGGAAGCCAGGGCACAGGGCAGGCGCAGAGCGAACTCGGTAAGCCCAAAGAGACTTACACTGGCGGCCTGGGCCCAGTATATCATGGGGGGTTTGTGAAAAAAGGTCTCGCCGTTGAGTCGTGGCGTGATGTAATCTCCGCTGGCAAGCATCTCCCGCGTCACTTCCGAGTAGGCGCCTTCATCCTCGTCGAACAATGGCACACTCCCCAAACCGGCAAAGAGGCTGAAGATAACTATGACCGCCAGAGGAATGAGATGCGATTTAGAATCAAAAGGTTTCGGCATTATTTGTCTAACGACTGCTGACCTGTGGTCATGGGGTTTTCCGCACCCGGTATTATGAAAACACTGATTTACGGTCGCCTACGCTTCGAGCCAGTCTCCCCCGTTGTTCCCAATCTGCATTTGATAGAGCTTGCAATATTCGCCCTTGCAGGCCATCAATTCGTCATGGGTGCCCTCTTCCACAATTCGTCCATCTACCACGACGATAATCCGATGGGCATACCCGATGGTGGAAAGGCGGTGGGCAATGACAAAGGTCGTGCGCCCCTTCATCAGATTTTCCAAGGCCTTTTGGACCAGTGCTTCCGCTTCGGTGTCCAGCGAAGAGGTGGCCTCGTCCAAAATGAGAATAGGCGCATTTTTGAGCAACGCGCGGGCTATGCACAACCGCTGTTTTTCACCCCCGGATAGCCGCCCGCCGAGTTCACCGATGACCGTATCATACCCGTGGGGGAAGGATTCGATGAAATTGTGGGCGTACGCAGCCTTAGTCGCATTGACAATGTCTTCCTCTGCGGCAGCCGGATTGCCATAAGCGATGTTGTTGCGAATGGTGTCGTTGAACAGGATAGGTTCCTGGGTTACGATGGCAATCTGTCGCCTCAGGTCAGCCACGGTAAATTCCCGGATATCCGTACTGTCAATCAAAACCCGCCCCCGCTTGACATCAAAAAAACGGGGAATAAGGCTGACCAGTGATGATTTCCCCCCCCCGCTCATGCCCACCAGTGCCAGGATTTCACCCTTGTTAACTTCAAGGCTGATATCTTTGAGAACCATGTCCCGGTCGTACCCGAATGAGACCTGATCAAACCGCACTGTGTGCGCCCCGGACTGTAAAAGTTTCGGATCGGGGGGATCCTGAATGTCGGATTTGGCCTCAATCACCTCGAAAATGCGGTCAACCGCAGCCAGCCCCTGTTGTACGGCGACATTCAGGTTGCTGAGCTTTTTCACGGGATCATACAACAGCATCACGCACGCCAAGAAGCTCATAAACATGCCGGGGGTCGATTCGCCGCTGATGACCCTGGAGCCCCCGTACCATATGATGAATGCGATGCCGACCCCACCTAAGAATTCCATGATGGGTGAAGAGAGCGATCGTACGATCACACCTTTGATCTCTAGCTTGAATAAGCGGCCGATCTTTCTGTCAAACCGCTTTTTTTCGTGCGGCTCCATACCAAACGCCTTCACGATCTTGGTGCCGGCAAAGGCTTCGTGCAGGAAAGAAGAGAGTTCTGCCATGGCTTCCTGACAACCAGTGCTTACTCGCCGGACCCGCCGACCGAGTTCAATGACGGGATAAAAAGCCGCCGGCAGAATCACCAGCGCTACCAGGGCCATTTTCCAGTCCCGGTAAAAAATCACGGCGGCCAGCCCGACTATGGTGAACATGTCCCGGAAGGCCCCCGCAACTGCGGTGGACACCATTGATTTAACTATACCGACGTCATTGGTAATGCGGGACATTAGCCGGCCCGTGCGCTCCTGATGAAAGAAGGCCATGGGCAGGTCCATAATGTGGTTGAAAAGATCTGTTCGCAACCGCCTGATGATGCTCTCGCCCACATAATTCATGAAATACTCGTAGCCGTACATGCCGATACCCTTTAGAAAGAAAATCGCCATTACCAAGATCGGCAGGAACACGAGCTTGCTGACATCGCGGTCGACAAAAATGCGGTCGATGACGGGTTCGATGAAATATCCCATAGCAGCCATGCTAGCCGCAATTGCGATCGAGCACAAAATGGCAAGATATAATCTGAACCGGTTTTGCATAATCAAGCGCCAGATTATCCGATGCCTCTCTTTTATTTCAATCTTCAATATCCGCATATATTTGATATCCCATCTGTGAAATCAATTCGGTAATGCTATAGATGTACCTAAATCAGGCCTATAGGCGTAAATCGGTGGCGATTAATTTCAGGGCAATTTCGGCCACCCGGCTGGAAGCCCCCGACCCTCCTAACTTTTCTCGAATGCCATGTAGTTTAGAACGCATACGCCGAAGACCAGCAGGATCAGAAATGAGCCTGTCCACCGCATCGGCAATATTTCGGGCGGTGGCATCATCCTGGACCAGTTCCGTCACCACCGGTTCGTCGCTGATCAGGTTGACCAAGCCTATATGATCTACCTTGACCAGCAGCCTGGCCAGAAGGTAGCTAAGAGCCGACACTTTGTAGACGATAACCATGGGTACCGCGGCGATGGCAGCCTCCAGGGTAACCGTACCGGAAGCGGCCACAACCAGATCGCAAGTGGCGAATATCTCGCTCACCGGTCCTGTGTGTAAATTTAACGGGGCCCGATTGGGGTGTCCGGCAATGATTTCCTGGTAGGCAGTCGCGGCTACCGTTCGGGCCCGGGAAATCACAAACCGTACCCGCCGTCCCCGCCGGGCCAGATCATCCGCAGCTGCAAGCATTACGGGCAGCAGACTTTCCACTTCGCGGTCTCGCGATCCGGGCAATAATCCGATGGTCATGTCATCTGGCTTATTTGCGGCCCTAGCCGGGTCCCTGACCGGCAGGGCCGCGTCGAGCAGAGGGTGTCCTACAAAGGTAACCGGGATCTGGTGCCGGCGATAAAACTTTTCCTCAAAGGGCAGAATGACAGCTACATGGTCCACGAGCGAACCGATTTTCTTGACCCGTCCAGTTCGCCAGGCCCATATCTGGGGGCTGATGTAGTAAAGGATCGGAATATTATCTTTTTTTGCGGCGGCAGCCACATGTAGATTAAAGTCGGGAAAATCAATCAGGATCAAAAGGTCCGGTTTTAACTGGTGCAACGCCTGCTTGGCCGTACGTAAACCATGGCGGAGACTGGCCAGCTTGAATATCACTTCGGTAATCCCCACCACGGCCAAATTGGCGGCATCCACCAGAATACGTACCCCGGCGGTCTGCAGAGCTTTACCTCCGATCCCGAACAAAAAAAGATCCGGCACCTTTTGCTTTAAGGCCTCGGCCAGCCTGGCACCGTGTAGATCACCGGACGCTTCGCCGGCTATGATCATGATTTTTTTCAGTTTGATAGCCCTGTCTATCTATCATCCCAGTTGAAATTGACCGCTGGTCTTGCTGATCTGGTTCATGATATTCAGCGCAATATCCAATGCATCTCGCCCCATTTTGCCGGTTACTTCCGGGGTGGAGCGCGCGGAAACGGATTGTACGAATGCACGGATTTCGTCATCTAGGGCATCCCCGCTGTCAAAGGATAGCTGCCGGATATCGGTTCCGGGCACCAAATCGTTGTTGCCCTCTTCGGTCTGCCGCACCAACGTAATGTTATGATTGGCAAAATCCACCGACATATAGGCATCTCGCTGAAATATACGGATTTTGCGCTCATTACGGGTTGAAATGCGGCTGGCGGTGACATTGGCCACGCACCCATTAGCGAATTCAAGCCGGGCGTTGGCAATATCCACCTCGGCGGATATGACCGGAATACCAGCGGCGTGAATCAATTTGACCTCGGAATTGACAAAATTAAGAATGATATCAATATCGTGAATCATAAGATCCAGAACGACACTCACATCGGTGCACCGCGGCTTATAGATACTCAACCGATGGGACTCAATGAACATGGGCTGCTTGATGATATCGCGCAGGGCTACAACGGCCGGGTTGAACCGTTCCAGGTGCCCCACCTGAATAATCAGGTTGCGCTCCGCAGCGATGGCGATCAACCGGTCTGCCTCCACCAGATCGGTGGTCATGGGTTTTTCAATGAGAACATCTACATTATTCTCCAGAAATGTACGGCTTACCTCGAAATGGGCTGGCGTATGGACCACCACACTGACGGCCTCGACCTTCCCCAACAGATCACGGTAATCGGTATAGGCCGTTGTGCCGACATTGGCCGCTACGGCCTCCGCGCGCGCCTTATCCGTGTCCACCACGCCGACCAGATCGACACCATCCATGGCGGTATATTTTTCGGCATGAAACTTACCAAGGTAACCGACCCCGATGACGGCCGCCCGTATCTTTTTATCCATGTTCGTTCCCATATTGATGATTATTAAAAGTTTTCGTCCTCAGGTGGTAGCTTTTGGTTCTGAACACTTGTCCAGCGTCGCCATTGGCGCAGTTGGAAGGCACAGCAATTATGAAACCGCAGGCATAGTGGTTGCTATGTCGAGGATAGCATAAATGCGAAAACGCCACTCAGGGCCAAAAGATGCCGCTTCAGGACGAAAACTAGCAGGGTTTTGCGCCTGCCGCTCCAGGATGCAGTTCAGCATACACAGCCTGCATGATGATGTGCACGATGATCATGTGCACATCCTCGACCTTCTGCATGTCATCTATCCGGGCCACGAACGGTATCTCGACCAGGTCGGCCAATTTACCGCCGGCGTAACCCGAGATGCCTGCAGTTTTACCTCCGTTGGCCCCTGCATAGTGGATGGCCTGGAGTACATTTTCGGAATTTCCACTGCCTGAAATCCCGATAACCAGATCGCCCTTTCTGAAAAAATTCTTTAACTGTTCAACGAAAACTGACTCATAAGACATATCGTTGGCATAGGCCAACAGGCTGGGCAGATTGTCGTTCAAACACATGACCTTGAATTTTTTCTCCAAATCCAGGCAGCAGCCTTTGTTGAGGTCACAGACAAAATGGGAAGCGGTCGAACCGCTGCCGCCGTTGCCCATGATAAAGATCGTCTGTTCATTTTCATAAGCGGCCAGCAGCGCCTGCACCAGTTGTATAAATCGATCGGTGTCGAATTCATCCAAAACCGATTTGAGTTCATGCAGGTAGTCGGTCGCAAATTTACCAAAATCCATTATCCATCTCCTTTTACTTCCGGGGCCATATTTCAAGCGCCTGCTCGTAGGCGGCCACGGTGCCGATGTCGATGAGGGTGTCTTTGATTTCGTAACCGCCCATCCGGCCTACCAAATCAGGCAGGACATGAAAACCGATATCCAGAATGCCCGGACCGATGGTCTGCCGAATTGCCCGACAGGTCTCTAAAATTTTATATGCTGCCACATAAATACCGGCATTGGCAAGATTGCTTTCCGGTTTTGCCGGTTTTTCCATGAACCTGATAACTGTTTGGGCTGCATCTACAGTGGCAATACCGCATGCTTTTGGTGTGGCGGTCCTGAACAGCCCCATGGTCAACACGTGTCCAGCCGCCTTGCGTTTCCCGTGAAAGTCTATCATGGCTGACAGATTCAGATCCGTCAGATTATCGGCATAGGCAACCAGGAAATCTTCACCGGAATCTATGAAACCCGCATTCGCCAGCAGCGTTCCGGCGCTGCCCAACAGTTCCGGTTCATGGACGGTCAGAATGTCCATCGCCTTTTCAGCGCGCAGGTGTTCCGTGGCTTCTTCAACTTGGTCCGCAAGATGATGGGTATTGATCAGTACCTTGTCAACGCCGTGCGCTTGCAGGAGTTCGATCCAAATTTCAAGCAGCGGTTTGCCTTGGATCGGCATGAGGCATTTGGGGCGTTGGTCGGTATAGGGCCTCAGCCGGGTCCCCTTCCCGGCTGCCAGCAGGAAGGCTTTCATGCAGATGTCCCGGTTTGCCGGATGACGTGCAACGCCTGCATGTGCTTGCGGGCATACGCCAGGATATCTTCCATATCCTGTTGCTGATTAAGATAAGCCCAATAATCTTCAATGCTGGTCTGCACGCTGCGCGTCGCGTGCCAGCCGAGGGATTGTAAGCGGGTGGTGTCCGAAAAGACATGGCGGGTATCGCCAAAACGGTAGTACCCGGCAAGGATGGGTGTAACCTGTTTGCCTGTAATTTCCAGCATGGCGTCGTAGAAGGCCTGCACGGTCCAAGCCTGTCCGCCCCCCACATTGAATTCAAGGTAATCGGCATTCGGATTTTCCAGGACCAGCAAGTTGGCGTTTACGACGTCGTTGATATTGACGAAGTCTCTGACCTGGCAGCCATCCTCGAATATGGTGGGGGCCTTTTCAAAATAGAGGGCCAGGGCAAAGATACGCATAGCCCCGGAATAGGCATTGTAAAAGGATTGCCGGGGGCCCTGCACGATGGAATAACGCATGACCACCGATGGTATCTCATAGCGCCTGCCAAGTTGCAGGGTTATCTGCTCCTGGCTGTGTTTGGACAGGGCATACTGGTTGCAAGGCTGGATTACGGTCTCGTCTGACGGAAGCCATTGGAGGTCTATATTGCAGGCAGGACAGGCATGTTCCCATTTTCCTGCGGCCAGTTGGGTTTCGGTGCGGATCTGCGGATAGACTGGTGCTTCGGCATCCGGATCACATTCCGGGCAATGATACCGCCCCTCACCCATCACCGCCTGGCTGGCGGCCACGATGACCTTGCGTATGTCGCGGTACTGTCCGGTTTCGACCAGTACTTCATAAAGCAGGGCCGTGGAAAACGCATTGGTGTGGAAAAAACTTGAAAAATCAGTCAGGTAGTCTTGATAGGCGGCCAGGTGATAAACAGCATCCACACCAACCAGGGCCTTTTCCCAATCGGATTTGCGGCGCACATCCCCCTGAATGAACTCGACCGCCGGATTGAGATAACCCGGTTTTCCCTTGGGGTGAACCGTTTTCTGGAGGTTGTCCAGCACCCGTACCTGGTGGCCATGCTTTATCAGGGCATCTGCGGTGTGGGACCCGATGAACCCGGCCCCGCCGGTTATCAGAATATTCACAGCAAGCTCCGGTATCTATTTACTGGTGTAGGAACGGTCATCGAAAATGACCTTGCTGCCGCTTTCGGCAATCATAAAAGGCAGTTCACGATAGGCCTGCATAGCTGCAAACACATCGTTCTGCTTTTCGCGCGGTGCGATCAACAGCAAAAAACCGCCCCCGCCGGCACCAGCCACCTTGCCGGCGAGAGCGCCGGCAGAAATGGCGCGATCATGCATTGCATCAATTTCACTGTTGGAAATCCCGGCGGCCATATTCTGCTTCAACTGCCAGTTTCGGGCTAAAAGTTCACCACAGGCGGCGATATCCTGCTGCTGCATGGCCTGGGTGAACGGATCAACCAGGGTGACCATCTGCTGCATGGTACCAAAACGATCCGTGCTTTTTAGGTTGGATTTTTGCTTAGACAGAATTTTGTCCGCACTGCGGGTAATACCCGTATAATACAAGAGCAAAGAGGCGGCAAACTTCCGGTTGGCATTGCTCGCCATAATCACCGGCAACCGCTGGGTGGCATCGCCCTGTTTAAAAACAAAGCGATTGACCCCACCATAGGCAGCTGCATACTGGTCCTGGCGCCCAATGGGCTTTCCCAGGATGTCGATCTCTATCCGGCAGGCATCTTGGGCCAACTGTTCGGCCGTAACGAGCTCATTGCGATAGGCGTACAGGGCATGCAGCAAGGCGACCGTGATCGAGCTGGAACTCCCCAGGCCCGATCCTGAGGACGGTATATCAGCCAACGTCGTAATCTCTATCCCCTTTTCAACGCCAGTCATCCGCATGGCTTCGCGTACCAGATCATGCTTGATATCAGCGACCTTGGCCACGCACTCCTTGCGGGAATAATTAATGTATATCGTGTCGTCAAAGCGGGCTTTTACGATGGCGTAGACGAATTTGTCTATAGCGGTGCAGACCACTTTGCCATCGGCCCGGTTGTAAAAATCTGGCATGTCCGAGCCGCCCCCCACAAAACTGATTCTCAAAGGTGTTTTGACGATGATCATAGTACGACCTCGCGCATAGAACCCATTTCAAAAAAACCTTCTTGCCCGGCGTAGCTTGGCAAGCGTGGCCGGAAGCTCGCAGAGTTAAGACTGAATTTTGAACTAAAATCCACTTTTTAAGATGGGTTCTACTATATTCTATTGTTCTTTGGCAGTTCGGGCCACGATACTGATGCCCCGCTTGTCTGCTGCGGCTATCATTTCGCTGCGGTCAAACACAACGGCCTTGCCAGCCTCGACCACCAGCACTTTTGCGCCGGCAGCTGCCATCACTTCAATCGTCTGCACGCCGATGGCCGGGACATCGAACCTGAAATCCTGATTCGGTTTGCAGACCTTGACAACCACGGCATCGCCTCCGGCCAGGGCCCCGCCTCTTTTAATAGTTGCGTCCGTGCCGTCAATCGCTTCCACAGCCAGTATAGTTCCACCGGCCACCACCACACACTGACCGATGTCGAGCCTCCCAATGGCCTTGGCCAATTCCCAGCCCACACGTATGTCCTCATTTTCTGCACGGGTTGGTTTTCGTCTTGTCCAGCACCCCTCCTTGGCCAGTAGATCAGGCAGCAGAAAAGTGGATGCCTTGATCTGGATGCCTTCTTTTTCCAAGGCGGCTGCAAACGCCCTTAATATGCGATCGTCATGGGTATTTTTGATGCCGGCCAGAATCCCGATGGCTTTTAGATCAGGCCGCACATCCTTGAAGATACGGGTTTTTTTGATGGCCCCGGCCATCACCGCCTGGCGGACACCACGGCTGTCGAAAAACTTGATGATCTTCTTCAATTGGCCGAGACGAACCCATTTGATGTCATCGACGTATTGAGCAAGGCTCTGCTCGGTCTCATTGTGATGGGCCACGGCAAATACCGCATAGCCTTTGTCACGCGCGGCTCGGGCAAAAACAAATGGAAACTGGCCACTTCCGGCAATAAGGCCGATGTGCTTATCCATTTAACGACCTTTCAGAGTAAGTCAGCATCGCAAACGTCCTTTATCCTGTCCGTTTAATTGCCGGTGGTCACTAGATCCGGGTCAACGCGTCAAGCCCCGGCTGGAGCTTTGCAGGAATTCGATAAATGCCAGGACTTCGGGGACGGGCTCGACTTCGGCCTGCACGCGCTCGATTGCTTCGTTCAGGGTCAGACCGATCCTGAAAACGATGCGGTAGGCCTTTTTTAACAAGGACAGGGTATGTTTTGAAAAGCCGTGGCGTTTGAGTCCGACGCTGTTCAGGCCGTGGAGTTTGGCCCGGTCGCCGGCGGCTATGACAAAGGGCGGAATATCTTTGACGACGGCCGATTTCCCACCGATAAAAGCATAATCGCCCACCCGGACGAATTGGTGAATGGCCACCAGTCCCCCCACCGTCGCATAATCTCCGATGGTGATGTGCCCGGCCAGGGTCGTGTTATTGGAAAGGGTCACCACCGTACCCGTACGGCAGTCATGGGCCACATGTGTGTAGGCCATGAGAAAATTGTTTTCTCCGATCTCTGTCACCCCGCCACCAAACCCGGTTCCCCGGTGAATGGTCACAAATTCCCTTAAAATGCTGTTTTTCCCAATCTTTACGTAGGTTTTTTCACCTTTGAACTTCATTGACTGGGGGGGGGCACCTATGGCCGCATACTGGTAAACTTGGCAATTTTGCCCAAGGGTTACATAAGGGTCAACCACCACATGCGGACCGATAGTGGTACCGTCACCGATGAACACCTCCGGACCGATGATGGTAAACGGGCCGATACTCACGTTCGCACCGATTTCGGCTTTGGGATCAACTATCGCAGTGGAATGAATCATTCTTTACCTCCCAGTGCGGCCATGAATTCGCCCTGCGCCACCAGAGTATCATCTACTGTAGCCCTACCGGCCATTTTGACGGCCTTGGAACGTATCTTGAGAACCTCCAGCTCAAATATCAGCTGGTCGCCCGGCTGCACGGGTTTGCGAAAGCGGACCTTGTCGATACTCATGAAATATATTAATCCGCCCAGTGTCTTGAGGTCGACTGTTTCAGCTATCAAGACACCTCCGACCTGGGCCATGGCCTCCACGATGAGAACCCCCGGCATGATCGGCATTTCCGGGAAATGCCCCTGGAAAAAGGGTTCGTTGATGGTTACGTTTTTCAGGCCGGTAATCCGCTCCCCCGGCACGATATCCAGAATACGATCGACCAGTAGAAACGGGTACCGATGAGGCAGATGCTGCATTATTCTGTTAATATCGATTAGTTTAACCATGTTGTCCTCTTTGCAGCGCTCACGAGAAGATCACCCGTGGTAACAGTTGCATGCCAGCCTAATCGGTTTGTTTGGTTTGTACCTCTTCGACCTTTTTTAAACGTTTTTCAAACCGATCGAATCTCTTAACCAGGGCCGGCAGCCCGGGCAGGAGTCTCTGCAGCCGCAGCCATATCTTGTGCGGCATGGCATAAGTGCCGGAAACTACGGCTCCCGGTTCTACTGATTTCACCAGACCGGCCTGGGGCCCGACAATCGCATTGTCACCGATCGTCAGGTGCTGAGCCACGCCCACCTGCCCGGCTAACGTGGCATGCTTGCCAATGGTCACACTGCCAGCAATGCCCACCTGGGCCACAAGGAGCGTGTCTTCGCCTACCCGCACGTTATGAGCAATGTGCACCAGGTTGTCTGTCTTAACTCCGCGGCAGATCTGCGTTGTCCCGAAAGTGCCACGATCGATGGTGTTGTTTGCCCCGATTTCAACGTCATCATCAATTTGAACAATACCAGTGTGCTGGATTTTGAAATACGTGCTTCCGTCAGGTACGAACCCGAAGCCATCACTGCCGATTACAGTACCAGCGTGGATTTTGACTCGGCAGCCGATGCGACAGTGGTCCATAATGGTGACATTGGGGCCGATACAGGTGTCATCGCCGATCGTAACACCGTCCCCGATAAAAGTACCCGGCTGGAGGCAAACGCGATCCCCCAGGCGTACGCTTTGGCCCACAATTACAAAAGCACCGATGGACACTTCCTGGCCCGTCACCATATCCTCAGAACAGGCTGCCCGGGGACTGATGCCGGGTGGGTTCTCCTTGTCTGGGCAAAATACGGCCAGAAGTTTGGCAAATCCAAGCCTTGGGTTGGCTGTGCTTATAATCGGGCAGGGGGCCGGTCCGTTGAAATGGTCCGGTACGATCATAGCACCGGCCCGGCTTTCATCAATTCTTTTTAAGAACCGGGCATTCTCAATAAAGGTGACATCACCGGCTGTCGCGCCCTCAAATACCGCTACTCCGCGAATTTGAACCTGGCCGTCGCCGAAGACCTGGCCGCCAACGATGTCCGCTATTTCATTAACCGTCAGCTGCATCGTTATTGCTTCTTGTCCGCGCTCTTTTTCTGCTTGGCCCACTGCAGGTTATATTGCTTGATTACTTCGTCGGTTATATCGATGGTAGACGGCATGTAGATGACGCCGGCCTCTTTCCGCTCTAAAATGAGCAGAAAACCTTCCTGCTTGCCCAGTTCCTTTACCAGTTTATCGACATCGTTGCGGATCTGCCCCACCAGTCTGAATTGTAGTTCACGTGCCACGCCAGTGTAACGCTGCTGCAATTGTTTAAAATCATTTATCTTGATGCGCATTTCCCGTTCTTTGGCATCTTTCATTTCCTTGTTCATCACCAGGGCTTCCCGCTCGAACTGCTTTTGGTCCTCCTCTATTGCGGCGCCTTTGCTCTTCAGGTCCGCCTCCATCTCATTGGCCTGTTTGTTCAACTTTTCCTGGGCTGCTTTCCCGGCATCCGACAGATCGATAATGCGTTGAAAATCAACCGTCCCTATTTTGGCTACGTCTGCTGCCCAGACAGACCCGCAGAGACCTAATATAAGAAAAACAGTGACCGCTAGTCTTTTAAGTGTAGATATCATGCCGCCTCCCAAGTGTAGTATGTGTATACTTTCGATTTTGTCGCTGTCAGTTTGCCAGGTTCCGCCGTTTACGCGATCAAGTGCAATTTAGAATGCGGCGCCCATGGTAAACTCCCATCTGCCGCCACTCGGTTCGCCTGGTTTGGGATCTAGGATATAAGCATTTTCCAAGCGGATGGGGCCCATGGGTGAATACCACCTGACACCATATCCAGCACTCATGCGCAGCTTACCAACGTCAATTGCTTCGTCTTTTGCATATACATCACCGGCATCGAAAAAAACAAGGCCTATCACACCAGCTTCTTCTACCAGGGGAAATCGGATCTCCGAATTGAACTGCACGTATTTATCGCCACCCACATATGCAAGTTCCCCATCCGCATTGATTTCAACAGGCGCAAGGTCCTGCCAGCGAAATCCTCGCATTGAATTCATTCCGCCTAAAAAAAACTTCTCATAATCCGGTAAGAGCATACCCGAGTTTTGTGATACGTAGCCCCCCTTACCGTGCAAGAAACCAATAAATTTCCAGACTAATGGAAAATACCAACTGGTTTCAGCAACTAATTTGGCAAATCCGATAGTCCCTCCCAGACCGGCATATTCAGCCAGGATTGAGTGTTTCCCCCCCCTGGTAGTGTTAAAGCGTTTATTTCTTGAGTCGTATACCAAGCTGTGGCTTAAACTACTGGTAACGTTGGTACCTGAAATTTCTTTAATAGAATCAGGCGCAAATGTTTGTACGTTTTTAACATCGGAAGAGTCAAACTTATAATTGAAGTATGCTCTGGTAAAATCCCATACCGGATAGCCAATACCAGCACCAATACCGAGACTAGACTGTTCATAAGAATCAAAGTCTGTATCCCAGTTATACAGATTGACTGTACCTGAAAGCGGAATATCGAAAAGCCAGGGTTCCGTGAAACTAATGTTGTACTTCTGGGTGCGCCCACCGAGTGATGCCTCCAGTTTTAGTGTCTGGGCTCTACCAAACAAATTTCTTTGAGCAACGGAAACAGTAAAATAAAATTGTTCTACACTGCTGTACCCACCTCCCAAAGAAAAAGTGCCCGTGTCCTTCTCCTTTACGTTGAGTTTTAAAATCATCTGGTCATCAGAACTCCCCTTAGGGGTGTCTACTTGAATATCTTCAAAAAAATCAAGATAATATAAATTTCGAACCCCACGTTTCATTCTTTTTCCGCTATATAATTCTTTCTCGTAAACTTTCAGCTCACGGCGAATGACTTTGTCGCGTGTCTTTGTGTTACCGCTTATGATGATCTTCTCATAATAAACCAGTGGCCCTTTCTTGATGTCATAGGTGACATCCACAAGCAGTTCCTCCGGCCGGCGTTCCACTTTGGGAATGACCTCAGCATAGGCGTAGCCTTCATCGGCGTAGAGATCCGTGATGACCAAAACATCTTGCCGAATCACCGCTTTACTGAAAAACTCCTGGCCATAGAGTTGGATGACGGCCTTCAGCAGATTTTCCGGCAGCACGAATTCGCCGATCAAATTGACTTTGCCGACTTTGTAGCGCGGGCCTTCCTCAATTTTAAAGGTTACGTCTATGCCCTCCTCGGTAAAAACCACCTCGGGTTCTCCGACCCGCGCATTGATATACCCGTTGTTTTGGTAAAAGGAAGTGAGCAGGGCGACATCCTGTTTCAGCTTTTCGTGATCCAGATCGCCAGCTTCAGTGATAAAGGACAGAAACCAGGCTTCCGATGTTTCCACCAGTTTTTTCAACCTTTTATCCGGGTAGACGTCATTGCCGTGGAAGCGGATATTCTGTATACGCGACCGTTTACCCTCCACGATCTTGAATTCAAGGTCGGCCTGATTGTTTTTTAATTCTATTGATTTATAAGTCACCTGGACATGGTGATAATTTTTTTCCCGATAAAGGTCCGTGATGATGGCAATGTTGCTTTGTATCTTGAAAATGTTCAGAATCGAGCCGGTTCGCAAGGTAAGGTTTTCTTTGAGCTTCTTATCTTTGAATTTTTTGTTGCCAAGGAAGGTAATATTGCGGATGGTGGGCTTCTCCCGGACCTGGAAGACGACCGCTTTGCCTCCGGGGATGCCCCGGGCTTCAACCCGAACGTCATCGAAATAGCCCATGGCATAGACTTTCTTTAAATCCTTGGTCAATTGCTGGGCTTTAAAGACGTCGCCCTCCCTGGTTTTTAAGACGCGCTTGACGGCGTCGGCTTCGATCCGGTTGTTGCCCTCGACCAGGATAGCGGCGATGGTTTGACGGTTGAGCACTGCCATGCCGATGCTGCGGGAAAGGGTTTTGAGCCGGGCAACGAGGGTTCCGAGATTGCGCCCCTCTACAAAAAACGGCTTGGGCGTTCCGGTACCGAACGTTTCTACAACCCGGGCATCCAGGGAATACATTTTCCCAAAAGTGGTCAGGCTGCCCCAAATAATCCGGTCGGCGCCGGCCTCGATACCGATGGCCCTTATGCGTGCCAGGTCCTCACCGATACTGCCGCGGCTTTTCCACTCGCCCTCATACTCGATAACCGTTACGCCCTCTTGGCGCAGTTGCTGTTTCAGGGCATCGGTGATTTCAGTGGAGAACGCCTGGCGGGCTGAAGGTGCATGGACCTCAAAAGGCAGGACTACCACTCGGATGGAGTCGGAACCGGAAGCAACGCAAGGACCGCCGAAAAGAAGAACAACCAGCAGTGTGAGCAGTGACTTGAACCTGTAAACCACCTCAGCGTATTCCTTCCAGTTTTCCGTTTTTAATGGTTATACACCGGGACATACAGGTAGCCAGTTCCATGTTGTGGGTTACGATTAAAACGGTCATGGAGAGTTCCTGGTTCAATTCCATCAACAGGGTATGCACGCGTTCGCTATTTTCCTGATCAAGGTTGCCAGTGGGCTCGTCCGCCAGCAGCAGGGGAGGGTTGAGTATCAGGGCCCGAGCCAGCGCCACCCGCTGCTGCTCACCTCCGGACAGTTTGCTCACCGGGTGGCGCAATCGATCCTGCAATCCCACCCGTACCAGAATGGCCTCTGCGGCTGAGGTGGCTTCAGGCCGGGTACGCCCGCCGATCAGGGCCGGCATCATGGTGTTTTCAAGCGCGTTGAACTCGGGCAGCAAATGGTGAAATTGAAATACAAAACCAATCGCACGGTTGCGGAATCCCGCCAGTTGGTGTCGGTCCATACCGAAGATATCCTGCCCCTGAAAAAAAATCTGGCCCCGATCGGGCCTGTCCAGGGTCCCGAGAATGTGGAGAAATGTGGATTTCCCGACACCGGAGGCACCGACCACGGCCACTCTCTCCGCTGGTTGGATATCTAAATCGGCTCCGGTAAAGATGTCGATGCTCTCACCACCGCCGTTGGTGTAACTTTTATACAGATCGCAAATCCGGATCAGCGGTTCATCTGGCTCGTCGGTTTGTTCAGGCTGCATGTTATCCATAACGAATTGCCTCAACCGGATCTAACCGGGATGCCTGCCGGGCGGGATACAGGGTTGCAAAAAAACAGATTACCAGGGCCGAAACCGCAATCGCCGCGACATCCACCACCTTCAAGACCACCGGAAGCGTGGTAATGTAATAAACATCTCCCGGCAGTTCAATAAACTTATAGTGGGACAAGAGCATGCAGAGGATAATGCCGCCACAAACCCCCAGAATCGTACCGACCACGCCTATGGCCATGCCTTTATAAATAAAAATTCGGTAGATACTTCGATCTGTGGCTCCCATAGCTTTCAATATTGCGATATCTTTGGTTTTTTCCATGACCATCATGATCAGGGAGCTGGCGATATTAAAGGCGGCCACGAGTATGATCAACGCCAGAATAATGAACATTGCTGTTTTTTCGAGCTTCAGGGCCGAAAAAAGGTTGCGGTTCATGCTCATCCAGTCTCTGATCCAGTAAGGAAATCCCAAGTCCCGTACCAGACGCTTACGTATCTCGCCAGCCTGATAGATATCATCGACCCACACCTCGATACCGGTCACCGTGTCGGCCATCCGCATCATTTTCTGGGCGGTTTTCAGATGTATATAAACCAGGGAGTTGTCAAATTCATACATGCCGGACTCGAAGAGCCCTTTAATCTTGAACTGTTTCATGGCCGGCATGTGCCCGATGGGAGACAGCATTCCGCGGGGAGAAATCATGGCAATGGTATCGCCGGCACCGACACCAAGATTTTTGGCCAGTTCCTTTCCTATAATGATACCAGGCACCGAGCTATTACCGGACCTGCCGTGTGAATCACCTGCCAGGCGGGCCAGGTCTGCGGCATTGAAAAATTTCACGACGCTGCCGACTGTCTCCGGATCCACCCCCCTGAGAACCGCGCCGGAAACACCCGTGGCGGACCGGATCATGACCTGGGAGTATATAAATGGCGTCGTCGCCCGCACGCCGTCAGCGGCCTGAATGCGCGTCATGACATTCCGGTAGTCTGAGAAAGATCCGCCGTGCCGCATGACCACGATATGGGATTCCACACCCAAAATGCGGGACTTCATATCCGATTCAAATCCGGTCATAACGGCGATTACCACGATCAGCGCCATCACGCCTACGGTTACCCCGGAAATGGACAACAGGGTAATCAGCGAGATGAAGGACTGCTTCTGTTTGGCCCTGAGGTAGCGACTGCCTATAAAAAGTTCAAAGGGCATGCCTAGCCTGTGGATGACGGTTTCATGTGGGGGAACAGAATAACCTCCCTTATAGACGCCGCGTCTGTCAGCAGCATGGTCAATCTATCAATCCCGATGCCCTCACCAGCCGTTGGCGGCATCCCATATTCCAGGGCTTCGATATAATCTGCGTCCATGAAATGCGCCTCGCTGTCCCCTGCCTCGCGATCTTCCACTTGCTGAAGAAAGCGGGCGTTCTGATCCTCGGGGTCGTTCAGTTCGGAAAAACCGTTGGCGATTTCATACCCGGCAATGAACAGTTCAAACCGATCGGTCAAGCCGGACTCCGTGTCACTGCGACGCGACAGCGGCGACACCTCGACCGGATAACCGGTGATGAATGTCGGTTGGATGAGCTGTGGTTCAACCAGTACATCGAACAATTTGGAAATGATCTTGCCAATCCGCCCTGTTTTGCTGAGTTTGATGCCCTTGTCCTGCGCAAAAGCCAGCAGCCCATCGCGATCATTCAGCAGGTGCGGATCAAGCCCGCCCATTTTTTCCAGGGCCTCGGCCAGGGTCAGGCGCGTCCAGGTACCGCCCATTTCGATAGACTGGCCCTGGTACTCAATGGTGCTGTTCCCGGTGGTCACTTTGGTAACCGTTGTGAACATTTCTTCCGTGAGGGCCATTAAATCCTGGTGCGTGGCATACGCCTGGTAAAACTCGAGCATTGTGAATTCAGGGTTATGCCGGGTGGAAACCCCTTCGTTGCGGAAGTTGCGGTTCACTTCAAACACCCGTTCAAAACCACCCACAACCAGCCGCTTCAAATAAAGCTCCGGTGCAATTCGCAGGTAAAGATCCAAGTCGAGGGCATTGTGGTGCGTCACGAACGGCGTCGCTTCGGCACCCCCCGGGATAGGCTGCATCATCGGGGTTTCAACCTCGAGAAAATCCTGTTGTAAAAGAAAGTTGCGGATCTCCTGGATGACCCGGCTGCGGGTAATGAAGATATCTCTTACATCCGGGTTCATGATCAGGTCCACATACCGTTTGCGGTAACGTTTTTCGGGATCCTTCAGGCCATGAAATTTTTCAGGCAGAGGCCGCGTGGCTTTGCTGACCAGCTGCAGGCTTTTGGCCAGCAGGGTCCACTCCTGGGTGCGGGTCTGAAACATGCCCCCTTCCAAGCCAACAAAATCGCCTATATCCAGATTTTTAAAGAGCGCGTAGGCCGTCTCCCCGATCATGTCTTTTTTGATGTAGGCCTGCAGTTGCCCGGAGCGGTCCCGAAATCTTATGAAAGCCGCCTTCCCGAATTTGTTGACAGCCATTATGCGCCCGGCACAGGCAAACAGCGGCTCATCTTCGGTTAAGGTCTGAGAAGGATCGGCAATGAGGGTCTTTATCTGCCCTATCGTATGCGACACTCTGAAATCGTTGGGAAAAGGTTCTGTGCCGGCCTCCCTCAACAGCTCGATTTTCTGTCGACGTTGTTCTAATATATCGCTCTCTTTTTTCATGCCTTGCATTTCCTGTCGCCCGCAAAACTCGGAAACGCCCTCGTCCGTTCAAACATGCACATCCGGACCCTGCGGAGACCTGTGTTTACCGGCAGGTCATAACCCGTCGGTAATATAAAGTTAAGTCGGATTTGCTAACCTATTTGGCACAAGGTGTCAAGCTTAACCCGCGGCTTGAGGGGAGGCGGCCTGATTCACTTTGAGCGTAAAAACGCTCCCGCTGGAGACCGTACTCTCGACGCTGAGCAAATAGCCATAAGTTTCCAGAATGCTGTGCGCGATAGACAGCCCCAGACCTGTCCCCTGAGCTTTTGTCGTGAAAAACGGATCAAAAATCATTTTCAGGACCTCTTCGGGGATACCACAACCATTGTCCTCGATTTCGAGGATAGCCGTATTGTTGCGAGATTCATAAAGACGGATATCAATTCGCCCCTCATGTTCAATTGCTTCAGCAGAGTTTAACAGAATGTTCCAAAGGACCTGGCGAAAATGAACCGGGTCTATATCAATCCAAATACCGTTAGCCATGTTTGACGAAATGGTTATCCGGGAAGAGCACTCACTATTTTTTTCAAATAACTCGAGCACTTCAAAGATGTTTTCGCGTAGATCAATCCTTTCTATTTTGCCGGCTTGGGGTCGGGCAAAGAGGAGAAAATCACCTACAAGTTCGCTCAGTCGGTCGGTTTCCCGCAGAGCGATCTGCATAAGTTTGTCATGGTAGGGGTCGTATTTAATGTCTTCTCTAAGAAGTTGGATGGAACCGGCCAGCGAGGCCAGAGGATTTTTTATTTCATGGGCCATCCCGGCCGCCATCTCGCCCATGTACGCCATTTTCTCGACCCTTTTCACATGATCTTCCAGCTCTTGCAGTTCCTTTTTGGTCTTAACCGTCTGCTCGGCCAGAAAACCACTCAATATCGCCACGGCGAAGCAGGCTATTATGGTAACCAGGATTTTAAAAAGCACACTTTTACCTGGAAAGCTGATCGCCGACAAACTCCCTTCCAAGGCCATAGGTTTAATAATCTCAAAATACTCCAGATCAATCATCACGCCATATTGAAGGCCGCAGATCGCCGCAATTACAAGTACGCCCCACCTGGGCAGCATGATACTGGAATAGATGATCACCACCAGGTACAGAAAAGAAAACACACTTGCATAGCCACCGGTAACAAACACGATAAGCGAGACGATGGCGGTATCTACAGCTACCTGGAGGTAAGCGAACAATAGGCTATTTCTAATAAATACAAGTAATATGACATAGATGCAGCTGAGTAAAAAGATGCCTCCGATCAACCCGTAAAGCACCAATAATGAGGTGGCTAAAAATGAGTCGCCGGAACCCAGTTGGAAAATAATCGTTGATCCCAATAGGAAGGACGTAAACAGCACCCTTGAAAACATGAGTAGTTTGAGTTTGGAATGTAATTCGCTGTCAACTTTATTTGTGGATTGTGTCATGTGGCGATACTACTCTTTTCATAATCGCGATGGGCGGGATCTGGTATTCGTTTTATTGTGGGAAGGGATAATAATATGGCTATCCAGGGGGAAATGGGTGCCCTGCGGGCCCATTGCACCCACTTTGGCGTGATTTCTGACTGCAGGTTAGTGGATTGATCAGAAACGCCCCAGACAATCAGTCAGTCGTCTAGGGCTCGCACACCGGGTTTCTTCAGTGTTTGCCTAACAGTGAGTTAGCGCAAACAGCATCTGGATGGCTGGCTGCCGACCGAATAGAAGCACGCCTGTATAAAAAACTATCCTACCATTCTATCCACCGACTGCACCGGCCATTTTGAAAATCGGAAGGTACATTGAAACCACCAGCCCACCAATGATGACACCCATAAAAACCATCATGACCGGCTCAATTGCTGCTGTCAAATTCTCCACAGCCTGATCTACCTCTTCATCGTAAAAATCTGCAATCTTAACCAGCATAGCGTCAAGTGCCCCGGTAGATTCACCGACTGATATCATCTGGCAAACCATCGCCGGGAAAACACCGCTTTCTGAAAGTGGGTCGGCCATAGTCCGCCCCTCGGCAATCCCCCCCCCTTGTATAAAAGATGGCCTCTTCAACGGTTTTATTTCCTGCAGTTTTTGCTACAATTTCAAGAGATTCCAAAATAGCCACACCGGATGAAAGCATGGTGCCCATTGTACGCGTGAATTTGGCCACGGCCACACGGCGTAGCAAGGGCCCTATGATGGGCATTTTCAAGGATGCACTATCCACAATGCCGCGACCTTTTTCGGTTGCATAGAATTTTTTAAAAGCAATCCCGAAAAGCACCGCTGCTCCGGCTACAATATACCAATAGGAACGTGCATATTGGCTCGCGTTCACGACTAACTGGGTAGGCGCAGGGAGGGCCCCTCCGAAATCCGCAAACATTTTTTCGAAAACTGGAATTACAAAAATCATGATTACGGCTACCACGATTACGGCTACCGCCAGCGTTATTGCCGGGTAAGTCATTGCGCCTTTTACCTGAGCCTTAAGTTTAGCCGCCTTTTCCATATAGGCCGATAATCGCTGTAAAATTGTGTCTAAAATTCCCCCTGCCTCTCCAGCAGCGATCATATTAACGAACAATGTGTCGAACTGGTCTGGATATTTTTTAAGCGCCTCGGCCAGTGTCTGACCCGCCTCAACATTCTCCTTTATCTCTTTTAACGTCTTTTTGAAGGTCGCATTTTCCTGTTGCGATTGGAGAATATCAAGGCACTGGATGATCGGCAGGCCGGCATCGATCATGGTAGAAAACTGCCGACAAAACAAAATGACATCTTTCTGGGTGACCTTGGGCTGCATGAAAGCCACGTTCTCGAAGAGATCTTTCGGCTTTGGTTTCACCTTGGGATCAGCGATTTTCATGCGGGCCAACTGGGCCATCGCGACCTCAACGCTGGCAGCCTCCAACTCCCCTTTCTGGGTCGCTCCGCTTTTATTTTTCCCTTTATAGATAAAGACCAGCATTATCAACCCTCCTGGGCTAATTGGGTGAGGTATTAAAAAAGGGTTTTCAGATCCACTGGGTTATACTATCATTCCTACTATTTTTCAAGTCTTTAACGGTATTTACCTGTTCAGCGCCTTCATCCGACAGAAGCTTGCAAGGGTGAGATGGGGCGTATTTGGGGAGAACCGAAATGGGTCTGCGCGGCATATACCTTTGAGGTACTCGGCAACTTAGCGTGACTGGCCATGCTGTTGGACAAGGTCAACAGGAACCGAAAATGCCCGCACTTGCAGCTTGCCAAAGATATCGAACTACGTATAAGGTATCTTTGGAAATTTTGCGTGTTTACCCTGCACCCGGAATGGTACCGAAGATGATCGCCGCCAGCAGAGCCCAAGAACGGTCGTCAAAGAACGCTCCGGCCCAAGGTAAACATCCTGGCTAAGGTGCTCGCACGGCAAGGCTGGACCGATCTACATGGCAAGGCAATTTTAAGCATGACTGGAACCAGTGACAAAACCAGGGCCCTGACGGTCATCACGACCCACATCAATGCTGATTTTGACGGCTTGGCCTCCATGCTGGCTGCCCAGAAACTCTACCCGGAGGCAGTGGTCATCTTCCCCGGCTCCCAGGAAAAAAACCTCCGCAATTTTTTTATCAATTCGATGGCCTATCTGTTCAACATGGTCGATATCAAGGATATCGATCTCGACCGGGTAAAAAAGCTGGTCCTGGTGGATACCAGCCAGCCCCACCGCATCGGCCGGCTAGGCGAACTGACGTTGAGAAGCGACGTCGAGATTCACGTGTATGATCACCACCCCCCCACCGATAAGGATGTGAAAGGCCATTTCGGGGTGCAGAAAATTACCGGGGCGACGGCCACGATCCTGACGGAAATCATCCAGGAAAAGGACATTGCCATCTCTGCGGACGAAGCCACCATCCTCTCATTGGGCATTTACGAAGACACCGGTTCCTTCACCTTTTCCTCGACCACCGAAGCAGATTTTCACGCGGCGGCCTGGCTGCTCTCCCAGGGGGCCAAACTCAACGATGTGGCCAGCCTCATATCGAGGGAGATCAGTCCGGAACAAGTCGGTATCCTCAACGACATGATCCAGGCTGCCCGCAGATTCAACATAAACGGAATTGAAGTCGTCCTGACCACCATTACCAGTGACAAGTATATTGCCGACTTCGCCTTTCTCGTCCACAAGATGGTGAAGATGGAAAGCCTGGATGCCATTTTTGCCATCGCCCGCATGGCCGATAAAATCTATGTGGTAGCACGCAGTCGGATACCTGAGGTTGATGTCGGAACAATTATCGCGCTTATCGGTGGGGGCGGACATCCGTATGCTGCCGCAGCGACCATAAAAGATAAGACCCTGGCCCAGGCCGAACAGCGGCTGATCGAACTGATGTATGCAAAAATCAGCCCCCGTCGAACGGCGCGGGACTTGATGTCAACCCCCCCCATCAAGATCGATGAAGCGCTGACCTGCGCCCAGGCCGGAAATCTGGTGACGCAGTACAATGTGAATGCCCTGCCGGTCACGCGCACGACGGGACGGGTGGAAAAACTGACCGGCATCATTACCCGCCAGGTCATCGAAAAAGCCCTGTACCACAATCTGGCCGAGGTCCCGGTGAAAGACTACATGACCACCGAATTTGCCGTGGTCGGTTCCGAAGCCGACCTGCAGGAGATACAGGAAAAAATAATCGGCAACAAGCAACGCATCCTACCGGTGATGGACAAAAGCAGCATCGTTGGCGTGGTCACCCGCACGGACTTGCTCAATATCCTGGTAAGACGATCACGCCTGACAGACGGCGATACGCCCGACCCCTATAGTGAGCCGGTGAATGTAAGAACCCGCAACATAAAAAAATTCATGTCGGAAAGGCTTTCCAAGCGGATTTTGGAAACCTTGCAGGCCATCGGTCAGGTGGCCCAGGAAACCGGGGTGAACGCCTATGTGGTCGGCGGTTTCGTGCGCGATCTGTTTCTCTATCGTCGCAACGAAGACATCGACATCGTTGTTGAAGGCGATGGTATTGCCTTCGCCAAGCAATTTGCCCGGCTGTACGGCGCCCGGTTGCACACCCATGCCAAATTCGGCACAGCGGTCATCATCTTTTCGGACGGCTTCAAGATTGACGTGGCCACAGCCCGCATGGAATATTACAAATTCCCGGCCGCCCTGCCGACCGTGGAAATGAGCAGTATCAAGCTTGACCTATTTCGGCGGGATTTCACTATCAACACGCTAGCCATCCGGTTGAATCCGGATAATTTCGGCACCCTCATTGATTTTTTTGCCGCCCACAAGGATATCAAGGAAAAAACCGTTCGGGTGCTGCATAACCTGAGCTTTGTGGAAGATCCCACCCGGGTATTTCGAGCCATTCGGTTTGAACAGCGGTTCGGGTTTTCCATCGGTAAGTTGACGGCTGGCCTGATCGATAATGCCATCAAGATGGATTTTTTCAAACGTCTGGGCGGGCACCGGGTGTTTTCCGAACTGCGCCAGATACTGGAGGAGGACAATCCCGCCGCCGCCATCGGGAGGCTTAAGGACTACAACCTGTTGAAAGTCATCCACCCTTCAATCGATGCCAATAAAAACCTGGCCGCCTCATTCAAGGCGGTAAAAAAGGTGCTGGCCTGGTATGATTTGCTTTTTATGGAAGAACCCTATATAAAGTGGCCCGTTTATTTCATGGCGCTCACCCAACATTGTGATCGCCGGACTGTTCAGGAAATCTGCACCCGCTTCGAACTTGCGCCGCGCCACCAGACCTTGTTCTGCCGCCTGCGCTTCGAAGCGGAGCGTTGCCTGTACAGTCTCGAACGCAAATTGCCCAAAAAGAACAGCACGATTTATAATCGCCTGCACGGATTAAAGATTGAGCTGCTGCTCTACATGATGGCAATGGCGACCAAAGAGCCGGTTAAGCGGGCCATCTCAAGGTACTGCACCAAACTGCGCTTTGTGACCCTTTCCATTTCGGGTAAGGAATTAAAACGCTATGGCCTGAAACCGGGACCGGTTTTCCGGCAGGTATTGGATGCGACCCGGGACGCCCGGTTGAACGGCAAGGTAGAAACCCATGCGGACGAACACGAATTTGTAAAACGCTACATACGACGCAACAAACTAAACGCTATAGGATTTACGCATGAGCACTGAAGTTGTACTGACCGGTATTTCGACCACTGGTATCCCACATCTTGGCAATTACGTTGGTGCCATACGACCGGCTATTGAAGCAAGCAGCAATCCGGAAACGGAAACGTTTTACTTCCTGGCTGACTACCATTCCATCATTAAATGCCATGATCCGAAAACAGTAAAACAATCAAGCCTAGCGGTGGCCGCCACCTGGTTGGCGCTTGGTCTGGATACGGACAATACCACTTTTTATCGTCAGACGGACATACCGGAAATTCCGGAACTGACCTGGATCCTGAACTGCATGACCGCCAAAGGCCTCATGAACAGAGCGCACGCCTACAAGGCTGCTGTTTCCGATAACAACCTGGCCGGTAGCAAGGACCCCGACAAAGGGGTTTCCATGGGCCTTTTCAGCTACCCGGTTCTCATGGCGGCTGATATTCTGATGTTCAAGGCCAATAAGGTACCGGTCGGAAAAGACCAGATTCAGCATCTGGAAATGACCCGTGATATTGCGGCTCGTTTTAACCATACCTATAAACCGCTCTTCGTTCTGCCGGAAGCGGTGGTGGATGAAAAAACCGCCGTGCTGTCAGGCCTTGATGGACGCAAAATGAGCAAAAGCTACAACAATACCATCCCGTTATTCGAACCGGAAAAAAAGCTGCGTAAACTGATCATGAAGATCAAGACCAATTCATTGGAGCCCGGAGAACCCAAGGAACCTGAAGGCTGCACACTTTTTGAAATTTACCGGGCCTTTGCTACCGAGCAGGAAACCCAGGCGCTGCGGACCCGATATGCCAATGGCATCGCCTGGGGAGAAATGAAGCAGTTTCTGTTCGAATACCTCAACAATCATCTGGCCGGGCCGCGTGAAAAATATCTGGCGCTCATGGACGACCCGGGTTATATTGAGGCTGTTTTGCAAAAAGGTGCCGAAAAAGCCCGCAATCTGAGTACCCCGTTTTTACAAGAAATTCGCGATGCGGTCGGTATCCGGAATTTGGGCGCATAACCTTTTGAGACGCACTATCGACAGGACCTGTTCAAAATTGATAACAACAGTTTCAGATTCACCCCGCATGCAACCAACTGACTATAAGGTTGATTTAGAGGATGTATTCGAAGGTCCCATGGATCTTCTGGTCCACCTGATAAAAAAAAATGAGGTGGATATCTACGACATCCCCATTGCCTTCATTACAGACCAATATCTGGGATATATTAAATGGCTCAAAGCCATGGACATCGACTATGCCGGAGATTTTCTGGTCATGGCGGCCACACTTGCCCAGATCAAATCCCGTATGTTGCTGCCGGTCCATGAAGGTGACGAAGGTGATGAGGATCCCCGGTCCGAAATCACCAAACCCCTGCTTGAATACCTCGAGATGAAAGCTGCGGCCGACCACCTGGCCAACCGCAACTTGTTGGGGGAAAAGACATTCATACGGACACACACCAAGCGGCCTTATTTGGATGATTCCGGGGATGAACTTGTCCGGGTGGGGCTTTTTGAACTGATTGATGCGTTTCAAAAGGTCCTTGATAAAATGGCCCCCGATCATCGGGTCGATATGACCACGGAAAGGATATCAGTCAAAGAACGGATGACCCAGATAGTCGATTTACTTGAAGTAAAAGGCTCAGCCGCTTTTGACGAACTTTTTGACAAACTGGTTGAAAAAGGCGATATCATAGTCACCTTCCTGGCAGTTCTCGAAATGGTCAAGCTGAACCTGGTGAAGGTTGTTCAGCATGTCCAAACGGGAATTATTCGGATTTTCTACCTTTAATGGATGAACTTAAAAAAATCATCGAGAGCCTGCTGTTTGTCGCGGAAGACCCCCTGACCGCTCATACCATGGGCAAAGCCGCCGGAAACCGGGAGATCGCCGAGGTACGTTCCGCGATAAACGAGTTGATCCAGGAATACGAAAAACGTGGGGGTGGATTTTATCTTGCCCGCGTAGCCGGTGGGTATCAATTCAGAACCGCCCCTGAAAACACGCCTTGGATCAAGCAATTGATTCAGCCCAATGCCCCGCGGTTAAGCAAAGCGGCTTTGGAGACGCTCGCCATCATTGCTTACAAGCAACCGGTTATCAGGGCGGATATTGAACGTATCCGGGGAGTTGACAGCGGTGGGGTGATCAGAATGCTCTTGGAAAGAAAGCTCTTGCGTGTTCTGGGGCGTAAAGAGATACCGGGGCGCCCGCTGATTTATGCCACCACAAAACTATTCTTGCAGGTATTTGATCTCAAGGATCTCAAGGACCTGCCATCTCCCAAAGAAATTGAAGACATGGCCCTTGAGGCTGGCCAACTCACGGAAGCGGACGCAAAATTCACTGAGAGCACCGCAAAAGGAACCGAGACCCTTTTGGAAACATCACAAGCCCCGGATGCCACCGTTCTCCCCGGTTCGTCGTCCACCGACGAATCTTCCCAAGCATGAGTGGCTCCATAAAAAAAACTTGACGCAAAGTCAACAACCCTCTATATATATTAAATATTGCCGCATCGTGGATCAATTGGCGCTTAAGTTTTTCAACTTTTTCAAGGAGCCTCCATGAACAAATCAGACCTTATCAGTGCCATCAAGGAAAAGACCTCTTTAAGCCGGAAAGATGCTGAAAAGGTGATCGACACCTTTTTCGATACCATTACCCAGAGCATCGTGAGCGGCGGTCGCGTTGAAATTAGAGGATTTGGCAGCTTCATGGTTAAAGATTATAAGCCCTATATCGGCAGGAATCCCAAAACCGGCTCTCAAATCCAGGTCCCCCCTAAAAAATTGCCTTTTTTTAAAGTCGGCAAAGAGTTGAAAGAGATGGTCGATAGCTAAGACCAACCATCGGGATCGCGTTAAAAACCAAGTATTAAACGCTGCTGCCCACGCTCCCATTGCCGGAAAAAAACGCAACCCCGGAAACGGGGATCACGCCGGAAATAAAAACGTTCAAACTGCAGTATCCTCTAAAAATAAAGGGCCGCTCCTGGGCGGAGACAGTGCGATCGGACACTTTGCCCGCCAGATACCCCTTTTCACCCGCCTGTAAATTTGACATTCTGCCAAAGCCTTAATATACTATTTTTCTGAAATAACACGGGTTTCATACTACAAGCGTTCTTAAAATCAGATAGTGGGTCGAAGTTAGGGCGGCTCAAAAGGTCAAACCGGGAAATACGCCGGTATTCCGAGAAGTTGATATCTCGGCATAACGCCGCAACCAGGTCCGGCCAGCGTCGCGTAAGGCTGCCCTCAATAACCAGACATTACAATTTAGTTTCTCATATCCCTAACCGGCCACCCAGTTCTGCCAACAAAGGAATAGGATTATGGAAAATGACGCCACCCTTGTCATGGACACGGTTAAAATCAATATCATACAGGGCGTTGTGCAGGGTGTTGTGGAATCTGATTTTGAAAAGTTGACCGCGGATATCAGCCCCATCCTGATGAATGTCTGGTGGGCAAAGGACTGCCTTTATGTGAATAGCAGGGACAGTGATCAATTTTTCGGTGACTACCACCAACTTGAAAAAGCCTTCGATCAAATCGCAGCCGTTGTCACGTCAGGTCAGTACGGAAAACTCGGATTTATCGGTCTCATGGGAAAAAGGGAAATTGTGGCCACCGTATACTTTGGCAACGAGAAATGGGAGTTGAAGGAATTTAGTCGTCCCAGTGCCCCGGATTGGTATAAATCCGAGGAATGGCACAAAATGGAAAAATGGCGGGAAGAAGATCTGGAATGGGACGAACTCTTCAAACGCTTGGATTGATACCCCTTCCCTTAAACACCAAAGCGGGGCCGGAAATCATCGTCGGCCCCGCTCTATTTTTAGGGGATACTGATGGTCAATCCCCATTCCAGCTTGAATTTTGCTAACTGGATGCATCACCCGTCGAACTTGAAGGAGATTGTCACCCTGGCTCTGTACTGGGCTACCTTTCCGTTTTCAATGGTCATATCCAATTTACCTACCTCAGCGATCCGGAGGTCCCTCAGACTGCCGGCTGCTTTTTCAACGGCGCTTTTGGCGGCTTCCTCCCAGGAAGTAGAGCTGGTTCCAACCAATTCAATAATCTTGTAAATACTTTCACCCATGATACCCTCCTTTGTTGATGAGTAATTTGATCACGCCCGTAGTGGGCGGTCCCGGCGGCATCAAAAGAAATCAAGCAAACCGTGGTCAGAAGTAGAAGGCTAGCTTAGTAGACGTCCAACGCAATTGAGCAGAATTCCGGTAATGTTTCTGGTGAAGCCAATGGGACGATATGGATAAAGCAGAGATCTGGTTTTTGGCACATATATCAGGCGCCGGCTTTTTCCAGAGCCTTGATTATTTTTTGGCGATCTTCCTGACTGATCTGGACGAATTTAATGCCCATGCCTTCCACGCTCTTGGTTCCCTTTTTCCGATTGTACGCGATCCAAGCAACTTCACATCCTATCTGCAATGTGACGGTATCATCGGGAAGCTGCAGGTTCAAGAAGAAACGATCACCCTCGGGCAGCACGCGGGACGTCTTGACAAAAATCCCGTCTGCATTGACATTTTCAGAAAATGCCCGCACTAGGCCACTGTCGGATTTAAAGGAGAGTGACAGGACCTTGGCCACCCGGGGCCGATTTCGGCGGGCCTGGCTCTGGATGGCAAGATCGGAAGCGTTCTTGAAGCGCAAAGCCAATCTCTTGATAATTGCCTGGAAGCTGGCGGAAAGCTTATTGAATTCATTATCTAGAAACTTGCGATCAAAGATGCCAATGGTCGTATCGCCCTTGGCGCGGGCACCAGCGGTTCTGGGGGTGTTGGCCAAAAACGCGATCTCTCCGAAAATCTCGCCGACACCGAGCGTTTCAACCACCAGATCCTTGCCGTAGTGAGATTTGATCAATTCAACTTCGCCCGATTCAACGATGTATACCCAGTCACCGTGACTGCCTTCTTCGAATATAACCTGTCCGTCCCGGTAACTTTCCTCGATGGAGATTTGAAACATGGTGGCTATCCTTTCCCAATCGATCGCGTGTTAGACGGAAGACATAGATTCATACATGATACACGGAATCAGGCCCAGATTTCAACACATTTTAAAAAAATAACTTATAATCAAATAGTTACTTCCGAATTTCGCCGCGCTCAATTCAAGTACCGGCTCTGGGGACCATTTGAAGGAATACACGGAATTCGTCTTCCATAAATACAGCCATAGCGGTATCCGCCCCAAAACCGCTCTCCCTTTGACAACACTCTTTTTTTTATATATAAATACGGGTTGTTAGCATGGACAATACGCTGCATAACCAAAAGGTAGAGACAACGGTATATGAAAACCCGGCACTCCCTCATCATCCTTACCACCATATTCTTCAGTGGATGCCTGCAGTCCACCCTGAATTTGCCCCCGGACAAAGATAAAATCGAACAGATTGAAGCTGGCACCCTGGAAAATTCCGTACGGATTATCGCGGGCAAACCCGACCGTATCGTCAAATCCAAGCATGGCTACCGTACTTACTATTACCGCGAAGGAATCTCCTCGGACTGTAAAAAAGACTTGGAGACCTGTATACCAATTGTCATTGATAGGGGCCGGGTTGCGGCGGTCGGCCAGCAGTGGACCAAAGCCTGGGAGCGGCAGCGGCATAAAAAAGCAGCCGGGGTCCCCAGAATCGTGGAACAGGAAACCACCCAGGCAAAAATCACCCGCCTGGAGAAGCAAGTCAAAGCCATCCCCATGTCTCGCACAGTCGACAACCTGAATATTTATCGTTACCTGCTCCAGCTGGACCCAGACAATAAGCGTTATCAAAAGAAAGTGGCTTTTTACGAAAAACGGTTTGCCCTGGAAAAGGCCCAGAAAAAGGCAACCAAAAAACGGCTCGCGGCGACCCGTAGGTGGCAGAACGCCAGACTACAGAAGTTCGCAGGCAAACCGCCGGCCGAGATGGCCATCAAAATCCTGGGCAATGGCAAGTTTCATGTCTGGTTGAAAAACAGCGGTTCGAAGGCCTTACGTGTTGAAGCTGGACAATTTTATCTCGCTTGTCAAAAGGGGAAACGCCATCCCATCTATCGCAGCAAAGACTTCGGCAAGTATTTACCGCCCGGCGAGGTGATCGAAGGCCGGGTTACCTTCGCGACCTCCTGTGAACCGGCGGAATTCATTTATATCAACCCAGGCGTTGCCAAGCTGCGCAGGGTAATCCCGTCTCCGGACCCACCTAGCGGAAACGCATCCAAAAAAGGCTCACCGGCAAGCGGTTCCAAACAATAAGCCTATAGCAGAATCAAACGCTCCCCACCGCGCCCATAAATTCATCTGCATCGGGATCCATTTTGTTCCCGAATTCGTCTACGCCGGAAAACTTGAATACCAGGTGTGATGGGTCTAGCGTTCCGTTGGCCAGGGCGGCATTCTGGGACATGCTGAAGTATACGGTAGCCTGCAGTTTGGTAGGGTTATAGGTCACCTGCTCGGGCATCGGCGGTACGGTCACCTCTGTAGTAGGAATCGCCAGCCCGTTGTTGTACCTCTGGCCTGGATCGGTTTTGGCAGATCGACTGATTTGCCAATTGAAACGGTTTTGCACGGAATCCAGATCCATACTCTTACCGAATTGAAAGACCATGGAAAACTTTTTGGTAGTATTGGCATTTACGAGATAGGAATCCAGGGCCGTCAGCGTGGTTTTGGCCGGCAGCGTGTAACTGAAGGACGATTCATGGCTGGCAAATTCGATTCGAGGCGCTTCGGCTTTGTACATGTACCGGCTCAGGGTGTCAGCCAGGGCGGGATCTTTATCCTCCAGGATTTCAAACATTGCCTGAGCATCTTCGACCTGGCCCATATCAGCATACAGATAGCCGATTTCAGCATAACTGCTGTAGAAGTCCGGCTGTAGTTCGATGGCTTTTTCAAACTGCCCGACCGCTGCCTCCAGATCCCCCATTTTGCCAAAGGCCTGCCCCAACCCATAGTAGCCGTTTACATTTTCAGGCGTCAGGTTGACGACTTCCTCAAACTGTTCAACAGCCTGAAGGGGGCGCTCCGTATTCAGGTAGAGCTGGCCGAGCGAAAAAATGTTGGTGGCGTCCGGATTGAGGGCAACCGCCTGGCGATAGGTCGTTTCAGCCTCGGAATGGCGACCAAGCGAGAAATTGAGGTTCCCGAGCTTGATGTACATGTCATCCCGGGTTGGATCTAAAGATACGGCGGTTTCATAAGCCTCCAGGGCCTTTTCGGTTTCGCCGGTTTTCAGATACGAATTGGCCATGTAGTCGGCGGCCGTTGTGGCGTTGGCGCCTTGCGGGGCGATACCGACAGCCCGCCGAAAATCCTCGGCGGCCCCGGCATAGTCTTTGTGCATGAATTTATCGATACCGGCATTGAGCGCCGCGTTTGCCATGCTTTCAAGCTGCGCTTGCCCGTTCAGGGTAGCTGAAAACAGGCTGTCAATCCCGGCAGCACCCGTCACGCCGTATCCATAGCTGCTATCAATTGGAGGAGCCATCTACACATCCTTTTTACAAGTGTCCGTACATACTATCGTCCCGCCCAAGCGTAACTTTAGGTTTTTTTACAGCCCGCTTAAAGAGGAAGTTAAGGATGTGATCGGCGAGGTTTGCAACATGGTGGCCGGCAGCTTAATATCCAGCTTGGGTGATTCTGGTTTCAACTGCCGGATTTCACCGCCCACGTTTACCCTGGGTTCTGATTTCGAGCTGGAATGCCGCCGCCTGGACCGGGAGTGGATGCACGCCTGAACCCATGCAGCCGAATCGTTCCGGGTGGCCGTGCGATCAAAGGCCGCTGAATATGGCCGTATTACCTGGACTGCCGACGACATACGGATACCGTCGGTAGAGTCTACTTTGGCAGCGGGGGTGGTACGGATCCAAAAAAGGCGGTCATATCCTGCACCTGACCGGCCTGCACCCAATCTGACATGCCCTGCTTCCAGACCAGCGATTCTCTGGTAATCTGTCCCTCGGCAATCATTTGTTTAATCTGATCCGGCGAAAATGGACCGGCTTGCTGGTTGTCCAGGGCTACGAACCACTGGGTCTGCTGCGGCAGCGGCGGCGGTCCGGCAGCTGGTTGGGCCGGTTGCTGTTGATTGCCCGCGGGCTGGGCCGCCCCCTGCATGGCGCCCCCCATAATGTTGCCCATACCGACACCGGCAATCATCCCCATGGCGTTGCCACCGGCATTGGGATTGTTGGCCATATCACCGATCGCCTCGGCTGTTTGAAACTGGGTATAAGCGCTCAGGTTGCCGATGACCCCCATCTGGGTACGTTTATCCAGGGCTTTTTCGACCTCCTCCGGCACGGATATATTTTCAACCAGGAATTTGGTGAGCTGAATGCCGTATTCATCGAATTCAGGCTGCAGGTTTCCCAGCAGCAGGTCGCCGATCTCATTGTAATTTGCAGCCAGATCCAGCATGGGAATCTTGCTTTCCGCAAGGGAATCGGCAAACCGGCTGACCAGGATATTCCGGAACTGTCCGGTGATTTCACTCATTTGAAAGAGGGTATCGGTACCAGCTATCTGCTTGATGAAAGCCTCCGGGTCGGACACTTGCACACAATAGGAGCCAAAAGCCCGCAGGCGGACCGGACCGAATTCAGCGTCGCGCAGCATGATGGGGTTCTTGGTTCCCCATTTAAGATCCGTAAACTGGCGCATAGAGACAAAATAGACATCACACTTGAAGGGAGAGTTGAAGGCATATTTCCAACTTTGCAAGGTGGTGAGCACCGGGATGTTCGCGGTTGTCAGTTCAACCCGGCCGGGGCCGAAGATGTCGCCGATTTCACCTTCGTGTAAAAAAATCGCCACCTGGCTCTCGCGCACGATTAATTGGGCCCCGTTTTTAATCTCGTTATCACCCCGGGGAAACTTCCAGATCAATGAATCCTGGGTATCATCTACCCATTCGATTACATCGATAAACTGTCCTTTTACTTTATCCCAAAGACCCATCTTGTCCTCCGATCCCCATGTCTGGGTGCGTTGCTTTTGAGCATCCGTTCGTCTGATAACCGCACAACGGGCACCGGCTGAAGCGTATCCCCATGTCCCGGGTTTCTGCGGTCATATTAATTTTCGTATCACCGGGCATTTAGCATGTCAAATTTTCATCTGCATTGTTTTTGGGAGCCGGCAACAGCTCTACCGGCAAGGCCGCAACAGGAAAGGCAGGTCCGGCAACCAGCCTTTAATCATGGAATCGGCCCCAACCACGTTTATAGTACTCATCCAGCACCGGAAATTCCAGTCGATTGATGTCAAGTCCTTCGGGCGGCCTGGTATCTTTTCCAAAGGTGAACATGGCCTGCAGTCGCTGCGCATTTAAAAACCGGGTGGGTACGCTGACGGACAATTGTTTTGGATCGATCGTGTGCCGGGACGCCAGCGCAAAGCCCCATTCACCGAACGAGGGCACATTGACATGAAATGGGACCGCAACCAAGCCGTCTAGCCCCGCAGCCGCAGTCACCGCATTGTCCAAGGTTTTCACAATACACCAAAAGGCCTCCGGTGCAAAAAAAGGGGAAGTGGCCTGGGTGGCCAGGACGCCGCCCGACCGCAGCCGGCGGGCACACAAGGCGTAGAAGGACTTTGAATACAGTTTGCTGAGTGCGCCGCTACTGGGATCCGGCAGGTCTACAAGAATGACATCAAATGCAGCGGTGCTGTTTTCCACGTATTGCATGGCGTCCAGGTGGACAATCTCTACTTTAGGTGAATGCAAAGAATCTTGATTCAAGGCCCTCAGTTCAGGTCTGTTCCGCCCGATCGCCGTCATCTCTGGATCAATATCCACCAACACCACACGCCGGACGCTGCTGTATTTCAATACCTCCCGGGCCGTCAACCCATCCCCGCCACCCAAAATAAGCACATCGCCCGGCCGGGCGCAGGCCTCCATGGCCGGGATGACCAGGGCCTCGTGATAGCGGGCTTCATCCACGGAACTGAACTGGATATTGCCGTTCAGATAGAGGCGAAAATCATTGCGCCAACGAGTCAGGACAATCCGCTGGTAAGGCGTGGTTTTAGAAAAAATGATGGTGTCCTGATAGAGCAGGTCCTCGAAATAGCCAACCATGCGCACGGAAAATACCAGGGCCGTCAAAAGGATGAGGGTTGCGGCCGCTAGCCGCAAGGCAATCCACACCCGCCGCCCTGATAGCAAGGCCAAACCGGCCCCGGCGACAGCCAGATTCAGGACGCCGAACACAACCGACGCCCGGCTCAATCCGAGATAGGGCAGCACCAGCAACGGAAAAAGAATGGCCCCGGCCAGAGCACCGATATAATCGATAGCCAGTACCTGACTCAAGGCCTCAGAAAAATCGACATTCTCTTTAAGAATCCGGATCAACAGAGGAATCTCGATGCCGATCATAACTCCAATGAGGATGCAGAGGCTGTAGAAAACGACTCCGAAGACATCCGCGGCATAGGCACTCACAACAAACATGAAGAGAGAACTCAACCCACCGACCAGCCCAATCCCGATCTCAATTTCAATAAAGGCTTTCAGCAGATTGCCGCGGATAAACTTGGCCAGGTAGGATCCCAGCCCCATGGAGGAGAGAAAGACGCCGATAACGAGGGAAAACTGGGTGACAGCATCGCCCAGAATGTAGCTCGAAACAGCCCCAGCCACCAGTTCATAGACCAGGCCGCAGGCCGCGATAAGAAAAACCGACCCTAACAGGATGATCCGGGCCCGAAAGGATGCACCGGGAATGAGCATCTATCCGGTAATCGCCGCAGCAATTATGATGGAAAGGCCGATTAATACCGAACCCAAAATGACCGCCAGGGCCGTGTTTTGGTCTTCCTCGATTTCCTTGCGCACGGAGAATGGTGAAATCTTGACAAAAATTTTAAAGGCAACCGCAAAGACGACCATCCCGAGGATGGAGTAGACAATTGTTAGAATAAACTGCATGATGTGGGTCTCTGTCAGCATAGTGCCTCCCTGATGAGTAAACACCACCCGCGAACGGATGGCTTTGGGATTCCCGCCTGGCGGAAATCAAAGCGCACGTCAGTGCCGTGGGTTAGGTTTTGCCAATCCAGCCCGTATAGCGGCGTTTTGGGGGCCCCAGCAATCACCGTACCACGAGAATGCCAATGATCATTGTCAGCCCTATTTTCCGGCCGACATCCCGCCGCCCCTGTGTATCCGTCCACTGCGCCTACCGGGAATCAGGGGCGTATGCACCCCCTGCAGGCTATCCTGACGCAGGCTGATGCCCCTGGGGTAGGCGGCCGGCTTGACGCCGCGCTTCAAGGCCGTGGAAGCCGTCGCCCAGATGGTGCTGCCGGCCACCAGGCCGATGAACAATATCCTCATAAACTGCATCAGTCTCTATTCCTCGTCATCTTCCTTCCATTTCGCGTACAAAACCCCCGTAAGTATGAAGACAGCCAGGCACAGTCCGCCGGCAAAGGCGAACTTCCCGCCCGGAAGGGCCCGGTCCCGCACTTCCACCCGCAGACCATGTAGAGCCCGAGTAGCCCGCGAGGCATTGCCCCGGGCGCTGACCGCCTGCACGAGAAGCCGGTACTGCCCCGGATCGGGTATCTTGATCAGTAGTGATCCGCTGCGGCTGCCTTCGCTCCAGTTTTCACCGCTGGACCGTCCATGGTAGTATTCGATATTGTCTTCATACAGATGGACCGCCATTCCATCGCTGCGTACGATCGCCGCCTCCAGGGACATCCAGGCGTTGCTCAATGGGGCAGTGGCGGTAATTTTAGTAATTTTCCCATTGCCCTGAAGGCGAAAGGGCTCCGTCATCACGCCCCCGTTAAGCTCCGCGGGTACGAAACTCTGGACAAGCACCACCTTACCGCTCCGGTAGCAAACATACGCCAGCAGGCCGTTTATAATCGCCGCCACCAATGCAATGGCTAAAATCTGAAGATATGCCTTGCGTTTTTTAGCCGTATCTTCGATTGGTTTGGTGGCAGTCTCTTTGCCAAGCTCCGGCTTACGGGTGGCCCGGCGTACCGATTCCAGCGGCATCGCCCGACCCAATCCGTATTCGATTTGCCGATTGATACGCTGCGCCTCATAGCGTCGGGCCGAGCCCGACTTTTCGGCAAACTCGGCATACTGCACGCGATCCCCGGTTTTGGCCACCCAGGGTAGCGCCCCATCCACATAGTGCAGTGCATAGGTGCCCTTGCCCTCGGCAACCCATTGGGTGCCGTCATGGGTTTTAATGACGTCGCCACGCCCCACCTCGAATGGGTCTTTGACCGGCATGACGTGTGAGGGAAAGGAAATGGAATAATGCCCGCCGTATTCTGCCAGCCACATAGATCCGCGCCGGGGGTTGTAAAGCAAGTACTCTTTGGTCATTTCGGAGATGTCGTTATCTTCGATGAATGCTAGGCGGGAAATAATCTCGAAGCGGGTGGCTTTGTGGTGAAAGGCGTCACCAAGTTCCAGCGGGAAATAGGGCTTGTTCGCCATTCCTTTTCCCAGGACAGTCTGTTCGGTCGTGGAAACATCGAGCTGGCTGCCGCAATACTCACACACAACCATCTGGGACTGCTCATCCTTCACAGTGAGGCCTGCGCCGCAGCTGCTGCATTTTATGTTCTGGGGCTTATAGGCCGGTCTCTCCCGGCCACTGCTCAATCTGAACCGCTGTGCATCCATAAACTTACCAATCAAGTCCCTCGTCATTTAGGGTAAGCGCGGCATAGCTCAACCACTTCCCGACAAACAGGGTTGGCGGCACCGCATCATATTCGATCCCAAAGGTGTATTTGCCATCCGGGCTGGAGGCATCTACAAAACGGTAAGTCTCGCCGGTTTGCACTTCCATGGGCAGGTCGCCCTCCACCCCGATGCATTCGGCCTCACCGACTTCCTGCACCACAAAATCTATTTTGCGTACGGTGAATTTCTTGCCAGGTGTCAGGCTTTCCAGCGGCGGTATCTTTTTGGAGGTCGTGCGCGTCTGCAGGGCGAGCTCATGGTTGTCCTCGGTCAGCCAGCCGATAGTGCCGTCGCTGAATTCTAGAAACCATTCGTCCCAGAACCCGCGGCCGAAACTGTAACGTACGCGCCCGATAACCACAAAGGCCCGATTCGCGAGCGTCCCGGTTGCGCCTCGAAACAATCTTGTGAAACCTTCCGGCAGGATGGATTGTTTGCCGGCATCCTTTATCTTGGCAGTGTCCCAATAGACGGCGTTGCCGCAATATTCACAGACAACGGTAATGACACCTGGATTGTAGATCGTGTGAGTCGCCCCGCATGAGGGGCACGCGATGGATTCTGGCTCCACTGGTTCTATCCCTGTGTGAGTTGCGGCTATGAAGAGCAGGATTGACGCAAGTATAGAAAACAGGCCGGCATGTGTCAACCCGGCAGCCGGGCACCAGCTTGTGGTTATCACATAAGGGCGCCCTTGGTCCTTCCTGCGCAGAGCCTCAGCGTAGAGGACCGATTTTCATATGCCACCGGGCAAATTGGCCGTCATCATCCTTATCTGTTTCAAAGATATTTACATGCCGGCAGTCTTCTTCGATGGTAATCTTGGACTTGGGCCCGGCAATTTTGTTGCCGGTAAAAAGATCTCCGCTGACCTTTACAACGGGTTTGCCTTTTTCGGTTTCGCGCTTTTGCCGCAGTACTTCCATGCGTTCTTCCAACTCGGCCTGTTCTGCAACAATCTCCGTCCCTTGTTCTTCAAGCTCGCCGATAACCTTTTCTAACTCGCCGTCCTTTTCCATTAGTTCTTCCACCTGGTCATCGATCTGACTGCGTTGGGTTTCGAGTTCGGCCACAGCCCGCTCGTATTCCGCGCTTACGGTTTCATCGAGCGTTTCCTGAGTGGCGAAATTATCCTGCAGTTGACGCAGTTGCACCATGATCTGGTCCTGTTTCTGGGCCACCTCCCCCAGTTCGCCGTTAATCTGGTCCGACTCGGTCCGCAAGGCTTTGATCTTGGGGGTGATTTCCTTTTTCTTGCGTTCGGATCTGGCAAACATTTTCTTGAGTCCAGATAGTTCACGGCGCAATTTGTGATCAACCCCAACATCCAGATGGGAAGGTTTTGACATGGCGGTGCCTATGTTTTGGGCGACGATACCGTTACGGGCGGCAATTTTAGAGGAGATGATCGTTCCGGTAACCGCCTGGCAGGTCCCTTGTAATTCGACAGTTGAGTCTATGATCTCCTTATCGATGGTTAGATCACCGCCAGCATCGATGTCCGACTTGTGGATGTGCACGGCCTTCACATTACCCTGGCACTTTATGACCGACTCGAAAATGCCGCCGGTGACGACGACGTCGCCGCTAACGAAGATTTCGGCTTTGTTCATGCCCTGAGCGCGCAGGCTGGTTCCCCTGATTTGATAACCGCTTTGGACGGTACCCTCTACCTCGATATGTCCGTCGAATTCGATATGGCCTGTTTCAATGCCGACGTCACCTTCTATCTGGAGAATCGGCGAAACCGTAAGGGTCTGATTGTCCAAGAGGTTCGGGGTACCCTTGGCACTGGCAACGAAACGATTACTGTCGCTTGATTTTTTAACCCCCTTGCCGGCCGCCAGGTTCACTTTGGGAATCGGATCGGCCGGGATCTCGTTGCCTAGCACGTCCATGCCCACCGCGCCGTAGACGCCGGGAATGATCTCGGCCAGCAGGTCACCCTCATCAACCTGGGGTATCTCACCGCGATCTTTCCAGTCAATGGTTCCGTCCTCCAACATTTTACCGGCCTGCAGATAATCGGTCTCAAAATGGTAGACAACCTCCGGGGCTCTACCTTCTCCCGGCGGATAGCCCCGGGCAATAACCAGCGGTTCCGCCGCATCCGATTCATCCGCGAAGAAAGCCTTCAAGGTATCTTCTGCGATGAGCCCCTGGCGGACGCCTTCCGCCTCGATCAGGTCCATTAGATCCGTAAAAACCACATCTTCCCGCTCTCTGGATTTAGGGATGAGGCGCGCCGTCAACTTATCTTCGCTGATGTCCACCGAAAAATATTCCCGAATTCTGTTTTCGGGTACGTCCGTTTCTTTTTCCAGCGTATCGGCGGTGGTCGTATCTGGACCTAATTCAGCGGCCTCAGTTTCCGGTTCGGCTTTTTCCGCTTCCGCTGCAGCTGCCTCGATTTCCGGTTCGGCTGCTTCCGCTTCCGCCTCAGCTGCCTCGATTTCCGGTTCGGCTGCTTCCGCTTCCGCCTCCGCCGCAACTGTCTCGGTTTCCAGTTCGGCTGCTTCCGCCGCCACCTCAGCTGTTTCGGCTTCCGGTTCGGCTGCCTCCGTTTTCACCGCACCTGCCTCGGATTCCAATTCGGCTGTTTCCGCTTCCGCCGCAGCTGTTCCGGTTTCCGGTTCGGCTGCTTCCGCCTCAGGGGCCTCCGCTTCTGGTTCGGATGTTTTCTCTTCGAGACTGGCGGTCCCTCCTGCGGATTCCGCAACTTCCAATTCGATTGCGGTGACAACGTGCTCGCTCTGAACGTCTTCGCCTAGCGCTTGAATCGCCAGCACCGCAGCCCGCTGTTCTTCGGTAATGTATTCCAGTTGCTCCAGAACCCGCCCCAGGGGGATGTCGATCTTGGTCTTAGCACCTACCTGTTTTTGCATTTGCAGGGATCGCGCCAGTTGATCCTCCGATATGAATCCCAATTTCAGGGCCAGGTCTCCGAAACGCCGGTTATAGATCTCCAGTTCCTTGGCCAGTAAAACAGCTTCGTCCGCCAAAGCCCTCCCTGGCCTACCAGGGCGATCTTCCTCAGACAGGGCCTTCACCGCCAGAATAGCAGTTCGCTGCTCCTCGGTAATATAGTCGAGCTTTACCAGTACTCTGCCCAGGGGGACCGCTATCTGGGTCTTTTCGTGCAATTGCTGTTGGTGGGCCAGTGCCGAGTCAAGTTGTTGTTCGTCGATCAGCCCGATCTTGACTGCTGTGCGACCAAACTGCTTGTTGTAGAGATTAAGGCGACGGGCCACACTTGCCGCGATGGTTTCCAGGTTCGTGCCATCGGTAACCGGCGTCGGTTCTCGGCCGTCTTTTCGGACAGCGGAAGACCCACGCGCTTCATAACGCAGATCTCTAAAGTAGCCCAGGGTGGCGATCTCCTTGTTGCCGTCATAGACAATCGCGGCATCCAGGCGAATCGGTATTTTCTGTCCCTGTTTGTTCAAAACATCTAAATGGTGGGCTTTAAGCTTTCCCGGCCCTCCATAGTGCTCACTCCTGAGACGGGCCATCACATCATAGGCCTTGTCGTCGGGATACATATCCCGGATGTTTATTTCCGAATAAATTTCCTTTTCAGAATAACCGGATAATAGTCTGGCGGCTTCGTTGATGAGGAGAACATCCCCCTGGGGCCCGGTTATAATGACGGCATCCGGGGAACTGTGGATCAGCGTTTTAAGGAAGGCATTGGCCAGCTGTCCGCTGCCGGAGGGTTCCGCCGGTTTTTGCGGCTCGATATCGATACAGACCGCCGCTTCCATATTATCATCGCTATCGATCGGAAAAATCTGGCCACAAGCCGGGGCCGAAGCTGGATCGACGGCGGCAGACCCGTCAGAAAACTCTTCCCGGCGCGCCTTGAAAAGGCTTTGTACACTGCAGCTGTCACAGGGCGCATCTTCCTGACAGAAAACATCAAAGCAATGCTTGCCGATGCAATCATCCCCGATCAATCTCCGGGCCGCTGCGTTGGCGGCCAGGATTTCCAGGTCTCGAGACACCACTAAAAGCTGGTTTTCCAGCGAATCGATCGCTTTTATCAGATTTTTAATTTCGGTATCTGATCGCATAGGGCGTCTCTTGCGGGTAGCGGATGCCCGCTTGGAATCTGAATCTCAAACAAATATAATCAGTTACTTTCGGTTGGCAACCGAAACTGGGGCGCTCTGGCCTATTCGCATCTAGGCGATGTCAGGGTAGTGGTTCCCCGGACTACATCTCGCCTGGCGGGGTATCTTTATCGGCACCTGAATTCGCAATTTAAAAAACTTTTTAATATTATCAATGATTAAGGAAGGATGTCAAATTGCGACCACCTGATTGCAGGCTGTAAACGGCTACGGGGGATGGTCGGGAGGCCGCACGGCCGTTTTTCGGCACCCCGGTATGAAATCCTGATCTATTCTCAGGGCGGTAAATGCTCCCTGACAGCATAATTCCCGCACCGGGTAACATATACCAAGAGGTCCCGGAACCGTCCAAATTTTTTTGCGGATATTTAGGTACGGTCATTGTTCAATATGATCAAGATCATTCCCGGAAACTCTATTTTTGACCAATTATCGACGGCTTGGGCGGAAATAACATATTGACAAAAATGGCTTTTTCCAGTATTCAGGCAGTAACAACCAGTAACCGGATGAGTTTTGCTTTTGGATAGGTAAGACCACCACAATATCCGAATCATTCGATTGCCATTCACAAGATTGCTTTTAGTCCATTCAGTTTTCCAAAAGCAGACGCTCTTCCTCTAAACCGGAAACACCCCCTGAAATGGGTAAGACAGGAAACGGCGACGATTCTTTTATCGGTAGCCCCTGCAAGAATAGACGCAAAGGATCAGAACTCCGGTTGTAACGCCCGGCGGCCACCTCCCAATTGCCGCCCCGCTGGTTTCGCTGGCCATCGCAATCTACAGACTGCCAGATGAAGCATCGCAGCCGGCAGTTTTACCTGTATACCCAGCACTGGTAGCGCTGATACGGAACGGTGAATACCCCTACGGGGGTCAGGCTCCGCAACCTGCTTTCACGTTGCGGCGACAGCGAGGAATTGAGATAATGGCTAATCTGCTTGATATGCATTTCAGAAAGACTAACCTTGCCTCCACCAATGAAATCACTTTTGATTCCGATATGCTGAAACTCTTGATGGCGATTGATGAAGATAAGACCATACGCCAGATCGCCGGTGAGGTTGAATTGTCGCCTTCAGCCTTCAAAGAAAGTTTGATGAAACTGGTCAAACAGAAACTCATCGAGCAAGTGCAAGTAGCCCCGGCCGGTTCATTGGTGGGCGAAGCCTTCATGGCGCGGTTGCGGGAAATCTTGGTTTCCTTGACCGGCCCCTTGGGAGAGGTCCTTATCGAAGAAACCGCCGAACAGATGAATCTGGATATAAATAAAATCCCCAGAACCCGGATCGGCGATTTTGTTTACAATATTGCCAACCAGATGCCGGGGGAGAAACAAAAAAATGAGTTCAGCACGACGATGCTGGAAGAGATTAAATTGCTGGGAGAGTAGCACCAGTTCCGGCCACTTCCAATTGTCAAGACCATGGAACGTAAACGAAGGAGAATCAAATTGAATGCTGCGATTATTTCCAATGTGAGACGCTTAAGTTTCTTGTTCCTGTTATTGCTGCTCTGGGTGCCCTCCTTGCAAGCCCAGCAGGCCCTTACCGGCTTTGATCTCCAGGTAAAAACGCTGGCGGAAAACTGTCGAACCGAGGTTCAAAATGAAATGGAAAAACTCATTTCCACCGGCCGTATCAGCATGGCTCAGATGTTCGACACCTTCTACATTCCGATTCCGAACACCAACCCCCAGAAATTCAGGACCCAGTATGATAAATTAACGGATGAAGTCCTCCGCATCATTCTGGATAATTACCTGGAAAAAGACAAGCGGATCTTGTTTGTAGTAGCAGTGGATCGCAACGGGTATCTGCCCACACACAACACCAGATACTCGCGCCCCTTGACCGATGATGAAGATTTTAACACCAAAAACAATCGAACCAAACGCCTGTTTAACGACCGGACGGGTCTGGCGGCGGCCAGGAACCAAAATCCTTACCTGTTGCAGAAATATAGCCGGGATACCGGCGAACAATTGGCGGATCTGTCCGTGCCGATCAAGGTCCAGGGCAAACACTGGGGTGCCCTGCGGATTGGATACAAACGCTAAGCCTAAATCACAGTTTGACCATGACCTGCAATGCGATGATTTAAACGGCTCAGTCAGATTTTTAGTAGAGAGGGGATATTTAAAATGTTTAATTTCATTACGGGTAAAATTGGTGTCAAAGTATCATTGCTTGTTAACTTTTTCATTCTCATCGTGATGTCGGCGGGAACCTATTTTCTCGTTACCCAGCAGAGCCAGAGCCTTGAAAAGGAATTACTGAACAGAGGCAAGATTCAATCGATTGTGGGGGCCAAGATGATCGGACAGATCATCGAGGAGGCCATTGACAACGGCGTCTTTTCCGTCAAGGATGCTTTTGATACGGAGTATGAGCTGATCGGCAACTTCGATCCGCCCAAGTATCACACCAAGTACGATTTCTACCTCGATAAAGCCATTCTCGGGCTCCAGGATGAATTCCTGGAGGACAAAAGTATCATATTTGCGGTAGCTGTTGACAAAAACGGCTATCTGCCCACCCATAACACCCGTTTCCAGAAACCGATTACCGGTAACCCGGACGTAGACCGGGTCGGAAATCGAACCAAACGGGTGTTTAACGATCCAGTGGGCTTGAAGGCGGCTCAAAACACCGAAAAAGGCCTGCAGCAGGTCTACTACCGTGATACCGGCGAAGTCATGTGGGATGTATCCTCCCCTATCTTCGTCAAGGGTAAGCACTGGGGCGGTTTTCGTATCGGGCTTTCAATGGTTGAAATTGACCACGCCAAAACACAATTGATGACGACCCTGGTCACCATGATGTCCGGCATCCTGGTTCTCTCTCTGGTTCTCACCTTTATCTCTGTCAACCGTTCTCTGTCACCACTGAACAAACTAACCATTGCCGCGACCAGCCTGGCCAGCGGCAAGAACTTGAAGGAAGAGATCAAGGTAACCCGCAAGGATGAAATCGGAAAGCTCCAGGAAACGCTTGACCGACTGCGCTTGAGCATGATTATTGCGCTGAAGCGCAGAAAGTAGCAACGAGTGCAGAGTCAATTTCGATCGACTAGAACACATCTTTATTACCTGTAGCACCTCGAGACCTCTGATCCACTTCATAGGTCTCGAGTTATTTAGAAAGGATAATTATATGGGCACAAGCTATATCATGACCGCCTTCGGTAAAGACCGGCCGGGTATCGTCGCCGATGTTTCCCAGGTATTGTATGAAAACGGATGCAACCTTGAGGATTCGACCATGACCTTGCTGGCCGATGAGTTTACCCTAACTTTGCTCTTCACGACCGGCACGAATGAAGATATCGAGGACCACCTACTAATGGAGTGCCGCCGCTTGGAGCGCGACAAGGGGGTTTCGGCCTACCTCCGACCGGTCAGTGGGGCCCCGAAGGCCATCCCGGGCGCTTTTACCGAGCACACGCTCCATGTTGAGGGCGTCGACAGGGTTGGCATAGTTTACAAGGTCAGCCGTTTTCTGGCCGACAATCAGCTGAATATCGTGGACCTGGTGTCCCGTATTGAAGCGCAGCCCAACAGCGGTACCCTGATGTACCTGATGGACATCCATATCCAGGTACCCCAAGGCACGGACATGGACAAAATCCATGACGGCCTGGCACTTGTAGGCGAGGAATTGAACGTGGATATTGCCTTTAAGGCGTAGCCAGCTTTTCTTCGATTTTTGCAACCAGATCCAGCCGGCCGCACACCTTCAGGGGCTCTATGAGCTCCTCATAGAAATGTTCGCGATGCCGAATGGTAATGCTGAAGGCGTCCAGCAAATCCGGTGAAACTTGGTCTTCTACAAAGGAAGTCAATTTAGGCAGGACGCCGACTGCCTCCAGGCCCAGCATGGTCCGCACGCACTTCTCGCACTTCCCGCAATTCAGTCTGTCTTTTACATTGGCCAGGCATACCCGCATATTGTTCAGGCCGACATCCCAGTCGGCAATAGACCGTATCTTGTCAATGCGCGGCACTTCGAGATCGCGGTGCCGAATCTTGAGGTCATGACTGGAATACTCCGGGTCCAGCAGGGGGTGTGAACCGCACGGGGCCAGATTGGGTATGTCATAGGATGAACCGATATAAGCCAGGCTGATCCGGCGGTCAAAGGCATGGGCCACGGCTGCCAAAACGGCGCCGAAAAAGCGCGTCAGCCACAGGTCCCGATTGTCACACAGGTGGCGTATATTTGTATAGACGGGTATCAGATCAACCTGGACATCAGCGGCAATCTTGGCCATGGCCTGCTTGGCGCGTTCAAACACATGATATTTCATGCCCCGTTCGACCACCCCGCCGATGTCGAATCCATGAACCAGCAGGCAGTCTTTTATGTAGCCGGGATGGGTGGCGGGATACCGCTCGCGGTTGAGTCTTATCGCCGAAAGCGAATCGATACCGCCGGACAGGAAGAGGGCCGCCCGACGTTGCTTCCATAGATGTCGGGCCGCAGCCAGTTTACCGGCTTCGATGGCCAGGGGTTTGAGGCGGTCGCCGGGCCAGCCCGCTAAAATGGCCATGGCGGTTTGTAATCCTTCAAACAGGGTCGGACAAATATCTCCCTCTATCACGAGCCGCTTCTCGCCCAGATGCATAGCGGGAATGAAACAGCCGACCAAAAAGGCGTGAGGATGACTGGTGATATCTGCGGCAAATGCGGTTTCCGTTTCGATGTAGACAACTTTCTCCGGCTGGTCGGCGACTTCCCATCTGACCGTTGCCTCGGTCCGGGTGAGCTTGCCATCTTCTACTTTTCTAAGGTTGGAAATGATCATTCTGGCAACTCCCTTTAGGTCCCCGTGCTGGTGCGCCGGGTTACTTCAACAGCATGGTCGATAATCGCGCCGGCTATACCACAGCCCGTGGCCCCTTCCAAGCCGCGGAAACCAGGCGCATAGTTTACTTCTATTACCTGGGCCCGCCCGTCAGCGTCGATGAGCAGGTCCACGCCGGCGATATCTAAACCGGTTGCGGTAGCCGCAGTTGCAACAACCCGCGCCGTGGCATCCGTAAGTTCATGCGCCCGGCTGTGCGCCCCGAGGTGAAAATTTGCCCTGAATTCTCCCGCGGATGGGATCAAGCGCATTGCGGCGGCTACCCGTCCACCAATGACCAGGGCCCTGATATCCTGGCGCCCGTCGGGCCTTATAAACTTTTGCAAGAGCAGCCCCCTGGTCCTATCCAACCGCGCAGCAACCAGTCGCTCCAATTCACTTCGGGAATGGGCCAGGGCAACCCCTGATCCTTGCCGGCCGTTGATCTGCTTGACCACCACCGGGAAACTGATGCGGCTGGTCGTGTCTATATCCAGGCCCTCGCTGGCATTAATAAAGAGCGTATCCGGGACGGGAACCCCGGCCGTAACCAGAGCCTGCAAGGTCAGAAACTGATTGCTGGTCAAGCGGATGGCCGCCAGGTTGTTCACCAGCGGGATGCCCATCAAGTGCAATTGATTTATCAAAACCCGACTGGAAGTCCCGATTTCGGCTCCCTGCCGCGGCAAAACGACATCGGGGGGGGTAAAGGCCGCCTTGCGTGTGACCCCAAGCGCTTGGTTCGCGATAACCGGCCACAGCCGATAGGGGTGGATCAAGAAGGCCCGGTGCCCCTTCCCCTCAGCCGCTTCAAGCAGGCGCCGGTTAGGGTGGTAGGTCCGGTCCCTGACAGTGAGAATGCCTATGTTCATGTGCTCAGCCTATGTCAAAGTAGTATTATTCGAGCATCCGTTCCGGTATCCAGATCCCTACGCGTTTGCCCAGACGGGGGCTGAAGTAATCCGCCACCTGCCGGATCTGATTGCGAATGGCCATCTTGCGGGCGGCTTCGTTATCTTCACTGATCACCGAAAACACCTTGCGGTCACCGACTCTTTTGGTAAGTCCGCCGAGTAGTCGGGCACCGATGCCCATTCCCCGGTATTCCGGTCTGACTGAGGTGTAGCCGCGTTCTACATAGTGGGTCAAATCAAGACCGGATTGTCGATTCACAGTTTCTATATACTCGGGGCGCGGATGTTTTAAAGAGGAATTCCCCACAATCACGTCTTTCTCGACTGCATAGGCAACGAGAAAGGCCCGTTCGAGATTGTACCGGACCCGTTCCATATCCACGGAACCACCATCTGCCACCATCAGGCAAATTTCATCAAGATACCCGGCCGGCAGGTGCGCGGGATTCTGGTAGTGGTAGGTCAGTCGACTGCCAAGCGCATACACATCCCCGGGGCCATCCGGCATACGCCAACGCATGACTCTCTGAAGACCGTGTTTTTGCAGATACAACAGCAGGTGCCCCGGGTCGCTGACACACTGCCACAACGGCCGACCCGGCAGTTTTTGAACGCGGCTGTAGACTGTCCTCGCCGACCAGGCTGGCGGGCGCCCGGCAGCTGTGTCGGGCGATCTGGCAACGTCCCACGAGTGTACGATGTTCGGATTTGCAGCCGCAAACAAACCGAGGGCCCTGGTCAAGTGATTTTTCTCCTGCGCGGGCAAAACCAAATGGTTCCAGATTTCGGCCCGGGAATATTGCCATAATATGGTTTTTAAAACCTCAGCGGATCCTTGTGGGGCCTGCCAGATGATAAGTCTCACCCCGGCCCGGTAAAGGTCACGGGCATCCGCGGCCCGGCGGGCATCCCGCAGTTCGGTGCGAACTCCCAGAGCACAGTCGCCATCCTGGTTGGAGGTATTGTGAACGAAGCTGTCTAGAGACTGCCCCGCATCGTCCGACATCCTGATGACGGCACCCCGGCCGCCCCCCACCGTATGACATCCTGCGATTTCAGCGATGCGATTCTCCAGCCTGCCGAAGGGCAAATGGTCTGGCCTTAGATCGACCGACATTATCCTGGCCGGCGCCAGGTAGGTTTCAGAGATTTCACGGGCGGAACCAAAATCCTTCCAGGCGGCGGCGCGGCCCGCCGTCTCGGGTACCAACTGCTGCAATCGTTCCGCCAGCCCTTCATCGCCAACCGACAAGCGGGTATCGACAAATGACCGACAGCATTCTACAATATCGGGGGCGCCTACTGCCGCTACCGGTAAATTTGGATGGGTTTTTTTGGCATAATCCGCCAGCGTGGCAACCGCCGGCAGTTGATCGCGCGAAACGACCCACATCAGAAGTAAACATAAACCGGACTGCGCGAGTTTCGGGGCGAACCGGGTGCCGTAAAACGGGGCAAAGGGGTTTGCTAGACTATCATGTGGGAAAGATCCCAGCCAGTCTGGATCACGGCTCTGTGGGTGGTCGAAGGTACCCCACCCAACGCGCGCCGGGTAATACACCAGTGAGACCAGACGCAATAACGCTTTCAGGTCCTCGAGAGCCTGCACGCCATCCTGCGGATCATAAAACTGCGCGCCCCGGCAGACGGCCAGAATTTTGTCTACGGCGGCGATGCGTGTTTTCCAGAGCGAGCGGTTTGTTGTCAGGTCCGTGAGCTGGCGGCGGGTAGCCGGGTCGGCCTGGTGATAATCACCACGGTCATCTCTGACGGCAACAGATGCCATCGATTGTTGCAGGTGTTCCCGCTTCAGAAGATATCCGACATAAAAATCGATATTGGCATCGTACAGCTCGAGCGGCGGGATTCGAGGTAAGGTTGCCAATCGGTGATCGGCCGCCGGCAGGGGGACCAGCGCCGGCGATGCTACCGGCGGGTGAACTGCCAGGATATGGGCCGCTTCAGGTCCGCTCATAATCTATTCATTTGAAAATATATCGTTTTTGGGTTATTGGGTATAGGCAAAATATAGGGATCGTGTCAAATACAATCATGAAAGTCAGCAACCCGATATGCCTCCTCATAGTCCTGCTGCTTCTGTGCGGCGGGGCCTCTTCGGCGCATGCCCGGACACCGGTGCGCCTGGGTTTTGTATACATCCTGTCAGGGGCTTTTGCCGCCTATGGTGAAAATGCGCGCCAGGGCGCCCTGCTGGCGGTCGATGAAATCAATCGCGCCGGCGGCATTGATGGGCGCCTGGTTCTCACCTGGTTTGAAAACTCGCGTAGCCGGCCGGACTTGGCAATTCAAGCGATGCGGGCCCTGGTCCGGAAAAAACAGGTGGACGCGCTCATCGGCATCGATTCCAGTAAAGTAGCCCAACGGGTGGCCGCCGTGGCCAAAGACCTAAAAACACCCCTGATCATTACTAACGCGGCGACCCCGGAAGTCACAGGCGCATTGTGCAACCGGTATGTTTTCAGGGTAAATCTGAACGTGGCCCAGGTCATGAAATCCGCCGCCCTGCTGGCCGCGGATTCAGGAGCGAAATCCTGGTCCACAGTCGGTAAAAAACACACCTACAGCTATGAGTCCTGGGATCATTTCCAAACTTATATCCGGGATCTGTCCCCTGGAATGAATACGCATGCTGACGATAAAACTATTTTCATCCCATCGCGCCGCAAGGATTTCACCCCCTACCTGGATAAACTTGAGCGCGTGGAATCCGATGGCGTCCTGGTAACCCTATGGGGCGGTTACTTGCGCCGTTTCATAAAGCAGGCTGATACCCGCGGGCTGTTTGCAGCTGACCGCCTTTTCCTGTTTAGCATGGGAGCGGCCCTGGATAACCTGATGATTCTGGGTGACCAAATGCCGACCGGCCTCTGGGTGACCGCCCCGTACTGGTTTTTATCCGCAGAATCGGATCGGAACAGGCAGTTTATCGCCAATTATCAGGCGCGTTATAACACGTTCCCGTCCCACCAGGCCCACGGCGCCTATGCCGCCGTGTACGCTTTCAAGGCGGCTGCCGAGAAGGCCGGCACCACGGATAAAAAGGCTGTCACCGCCGCCCTTGCGAACCTGACCATCGATCTGCCCGGGGGTCGCACCACCCTCCGCGGTGACGATCATCAAGGGGTCGGCGATTTATGGTGGGGACGGACGTTTGCCGACCCGGCCTATCCCATGCGAATCCTGAAACCCCTCAAACGGTTTCGGGGTACCGCTATCGCCCCCCCGGTCAACACCACCGGCTGTTCCATGCGTTAGCCCGTTGCCTTGGGAACTGTTATGCCCCCTTTCCTGAAAAAATGGTTATCCATCTACGATGAAGAAACCGCCGTTTTCGGGTGGACCGTACTATTGCTGTTGCTGCTCAGCGCGGCTACCGTCATCCTGAACAATTATGCTGAAACCGCCTTTCTAAAACGATTCGGTGTCAAACACCTGCCCGTCATCTATATGCTGAACTCGGCCCTTACCTTCATCCTCATGGGTCTGCTGGGGGGCGTCATGGCACGGCTGCCGGGGATACGCCTGCTGACCTATATGCTCTTTTTCTTCGCCGGCTCGATCGCGGCCTTTCGCTTTCTCATCCCGTTGGAGATCGACCTGCTCTACCCGGTACTCTATATCCTGAAAGCCCAGTACGTGATCCTGATTGGGCTCCTTTTCTGGAACCTGGCCAACGATCTTTTCAACACCCGGCAGGCGAAACGCCTCTTCCCCCTGATTGCCGCCGGGGGAGCCATCGGTACTATTTTGGGCAGCGCCGTCACCCCGGTGTTGGCCGGTTTACTCGCCATGGACAACCTGACCCTCGTCTATGGCGTCCTGATGGCACTGGCGGCGCTGGTTGTAGCTAAAATGGGGGCCCGCTTTCCGACGCTTGTGATCGTCAGAGAAAAACCCGCTAAATCTGAATCGAAGCCATCCGTTTTGAATCAGTTCCAGGATGTCCGGCGGCTCATGAAAAAATCGGACCTGGTCTGGATCTTAATGCTGTTAACCCTAATACCCAATGTGATTATCCCGGTTCTAAATTACCAATTCAATTTCGCCATCGACAGCCAGTTTGGCTCTGAAGACGGCTTGGTACGCTTCTTCGCATATTTCCGCAGCTTCATGAGTTTGGTCAGTCTGCTGTTACTGCTCTTTGTCAGCAAAGCCTACAGCCGTTGGGGTCTGGCGGTGGCCCTGATGTTCCACCCCTTGAATTATGCCCTGGTCTTTATCGCCTTTCTCGTGCAGTTCAACGTGTTCAGCGCCATATACGCACGGCTGTCTACCACGGTTATTCGCACAACGCTGAACAAGCCGGTGACAGATATTCTCATGGGCGTTTTCCCGGTCTCTTACCGGGCGGCCCTGCGGCCATTTTTACGGGGGACGATCGTGCGGGTCGGTCTGTTTGCAGGGTCCAGCATTATTCTGGTCGCCGGGCAATTTTTCCACCCCAAATATCTCTCCCTGGTAGTGCTGCCGCTTGTAATTGCCTGGCTTTTCACGACGCTCTACCTGAAACGTCACTATGCCCGCATCCTGGCTGACTTGATGGCTGAAAATGTCTTGGACCTTAAGTCCCTGGAACCCGATGCTGCCGAGCACCTTTTCAAGGGCCGGGAAACCCAGAAAAGGTTGATGGACAGCTTCCTGGCTGAACGCAGCCCGGAGGCGCTTTGGTACGCCCAGGTGCTCAATTCTCTCGCGGTACCCGATCTGGATGAGGCCATTTTGGCGGTTATCGGTCATCACGACAATCACACGCGCATGCGCCTGCTGAACCTGTTATCAAACCGGGCCGGCGGTAAAGCCGTGACGGTCCTGGCCAAATATACCCGGGGAGATGACCGGACGTTGGCCGCTGCTGCCCTGCAAACCGTGAGGCGTCTGGGGACACCATCAGGCGCCGCCCTCTGCCAATCGATCCTGGAAACCACATCCCGGCCGGACATAAAAGCCCTGGCAGCCGCCGGCTGTCTGGGGAGTGCTTCCGCAAAGTACCGCAAACAGGTAGATGCCTGGCTGGCTTCGGGTGATCCGGAGCTGCGACTGGCCGGTGTGATCGGCGCCGGTGAAAGCGGTCAGGCAGACTATCTGTCGGTCTTGGGCAACATCCTGTCCCCAGGCGAGGAGCCGCTGCTGCTGACCAACGCCCTAAAGTCATACGGCCAATTGAGCGACGGCCTCGAAAACACTTTGGCAACCCCCTACCTGCAGCACCCGGACCGGGCTGTCCGCCTGGCGGCGATTGACGCGTTGCGTATTGATGGTGACCGTGCCCTGCAGCAGGCCATTACCCTGCTGGGTGACCCGGACAACCGCACCCGCCGTACCGCCGAAGAAAGCATCCTTGCGGCGCCCTACCAGAACGGCCCCTTGCTCATTGAAGCCCTGAACAGACCGGGGAAAAAAAGAAGGGACGGCCTGTTCAGGATACTGAGCGCCCTGGATATTAAGGCCGTGGACACCTTCAGCTATGCTAAAAACCAGATCGAGACCTGTTATCGCCGCCTTGCCGAAGCCGAGGCCCTGCGGCAGATGCAGACTGATCGATACGCGGCCCTGTTGGCAGACCACCTGGAGCATCAGGGTCGGGGTCACCTGGAAGACCTGATCCGGGTGGTTACCCTGCAGGACCGTTCCGGCGCCATGCGCACGATCTTCAGGAGCTTATTTTCAAATGACCCTCGCCAGCAGGCCAACGCCCGGGAGGCACTGGAAGATGTCGCCGATCGGACATTGTTGCAGCTGTTCATGCCCCTGGTGGAAGACCGGCCGCGGCACAGCGTCCTAACCCTGGGACGCAAACGTTTCAAATTTCCAGACTACGCTAAAGACCTCGCAGCCCTGTATGCCGACCTTGTTCAAAGTGGCAACTGGGTTACCGTTGTGATCGCATTGCCGGCGGCCGCAAATTGCCAGCCGGTGACCTTACCCCCCGAGACCCTGACCAGCCTGGCGGCCACAGACAACCCCCACATCCACCAGGCCGTCGCTCGATACATGCGCCCGGACAGTTCCGGGCGATCCTCAAAGGAGACCGACATGGAAATGGAGATGCCGATACCCGATAAGATCCTGCATCTGCGACAGACTGATATTTTCAAAAACATGTCCGTCGACGCATTGGCGGCCATTGCCTCGATTGCGGAAAAAGTAAAATACCCGGCCGGTCGGATCATCTTTCGGGAGGGAGATGCGGCTGAATCGATGTACATGGTTATCGCGGGCGAAATCACCGCTTATTCCGATGGGGCCGAACCACCGGAACGTTTCAAACCCGGTGACAGCATCGGGGGCATTGCCCTGCTGACGGATGATGCCAGGCTTTTTTCGGCCCGGGCGTCAGCGGAAACCAGCCTGTTGATGATCCACAAGCGCGACTTCCTTGAAATCGTACGAGAATACCCCCAAATCGCGCTGGACATCTCGAAGCTGCTGTGTGAGTATGTCAAGGAATTGTGGCAGCGGGCAAGCGACAGGAGTTACATAGATGGAAATAGCATTTTTGATGGACCGGCTGGAATCGATCGATCCGACCAATGAAACCACCAGCCATTTGATGTATGAGTGCAACCAGCGGGGACATACCGTCTATTTCCTGGAACCGCACGATGTCTACATCCGGGGAGACGAGGTGGTGGCGCGTATGCGCAATGTCACTGTCGCACAAGATCTCTCCATAGGGGACTACTGGCAAGCCATGATCCGTTGCCTGCGCCAGGATGAACTGATTTTCGAGACGGTAACCGATCTGGACGCCCTTTTCCTGAGAAAAGACCCCCCCCTGAACTACCAGGTCATGGAATTTCTGGGACCGATCGGCGACCAGGTGTTCATTATCAACAGTGCCATCGGCCAAATCCAGGGCAATAGCAAACTGTATACCCTCAACTTTCCCGGCATTATCCCCGAGACACACGTATCCCGGGACCCCCAGCGACTGAAAAAGATCATCGATGATTTCGGCGGGGACATGGTGGTTAAACCGCTGCAGCGCTTCGGCGGCGAAGGGGTTATCAAGGTGAGCAACCGGGACCAGGAAAACCTGGCCTCGCTGATCGATTATTACGTCCAGGCCAACCGGCCCTATCCGGATCGCGAACCCATTATGGTCCAGGAGTATGTTAACGGCGTTAAACAGCACGGTGATGTCCGGATTTTAATGCTCAACGGTGAAATTCTCGGCGCCATGCGTCGCAAGCCCGTGCCGGGCACCTTTAAAACCAATATCCATTGCGGCGGGTTGGCCTGCCGGCACGAGGTTACCCCGGCGGAGGAAAAGATTTGCATGGCCATCAAGGACCGCCTGATCAACGACGGCCTGTTTTTTGTGGGAATTGATCTGATCGGGGATAAACTGGTGGAGGTCAATTGTGTCAGCCCGGGTGGGATTCCAAGGATTAACCGGTTGAACGGGGTAAAGTTGGAAATCCAGGTTATAGATTTTATTGAGCAAAGCGCCCGCAACCTGGGAGCTCCGCAATAGTGTCGGCCGGCATCGCCATACGGATACCGCCAGCGGGTGTCACGGGCCAACTGCTGACATTCGGATTGGTCATTTGCTTGCTGCTGACCGGCGGTCCGGCCTGCAGCCGCGAAAAGCAGGTCGTGGCCCTGAAAATCGGCCTGGCCGAGGAGCCCCGCACCCTGAATGTCTGGCTGGCCAGCGATGCCAATTCCCAGAAAATTCTGGCCCAGATCTACCAACCTCTGTACCGCCCGGAACCGACCGCTCTCAAACTGGTGCCCTGGCTGGCGGAAAGCGGACCGGTTTTCGACCCCAAAACAGTCTCCTACACCGTTAAAATTCGCGCTGCCAAGTGGTCGGATGGCTCTGACCTCACCGCTGAGGATGTGGCTTTCACGGCCCGCTTGATCAAGGATTTCAAGATCCCCCGCTTCGCCGCCAAGTGGAGTTTTGTCACCCGCATCGAGACTCTCGGCCCGCGCACAGTCAGATACTATCTGAAGGCGCCTACCGCCATATTCTTGAGCCGGACCCTTACCGGTCCCATCGTCCAGAAAAAGGAGTGGGAGTCTGTCGCCCAGGCTGCCCGGCAGTTGGAGAAACCTTTGTCCGCCTTGCTGAATCACAAAATTGCGAAACCGGTGAGCAGCGGTCCTTTCATGCTGACCGAGTGGCGCCGCGGCGCTTACCTCCACCTGCAGCAAAACCCGTATTTTTTCGGCCGCAATTTGACCGTCGGCGGCCTGCAGCTCGGGCCCCACGTGGAAAAGCTGCTATTCAAAATTTACGGAACATCGGATGTTGCTGTCCTGGCTTTGAAAAAGGGTGCACTTGACATGTTCTGGCAGGGCATCCAGCCGGGCTATCTGGATGACCTGGCCAAGGACCCCGCGATTCGTATTATCTCCAGCGCCAAGAGTGCCCTCTACTTTATGGGATTCAACCTGCGCAGAGGCCCGTTCAACGACCTGGCCCTCCGGCAGGCCGCCGCAGCCCTGATCGACCGGGATTTTATCCTGACCCGGGTCCTCCAGGGACACGGCCAAAAGATGTTCTCGGTCATCCCGGATGAGAATACTTTCTGGAGCTGCCCGGATGTCGACCACTATTGTGAAGGCCTGTCGCGGGAAGAGCGCATCCGGCAGGCATATGACATCCTTGCCCGCAATGGTTATACTTGGGAAGTCCCGCCCGTGGATAGGTCCGGGCAGGTGCAGGCTGCCAGGGGGCTACGGCTGCCGGATGGCGCGCAGATGCAGCGTTTTACCATTTTGACACCCCCGGCGGACTATGATCCCCATCGTGCCATGAGCGGGCCGATTATCCAGGAGTGGTTCCGGGAGCTGGGCATGCCGGCCTATGCCCGGCCCATGTCATTCGGCGCCCTGCTGCAGCAGGTGAAGGAGAGGCATGATTTCGACACCTTTATCCTCGGGTATGGAAAACTACCGATTGATCCCGATTACATCCGCAGCATGTTCTATTCCAAGTACGACCGTCCCCGGGGGTGGAACATGAGCGGCTATCGGAATCCGGAATTCGATCGATTGGCCAATGCCTCCCGCGAGGTCATTGATCCGGACAAGCGCCGCGAACTGATCTGGGACATGCAACTTTTGATTTCCCGGGATCTGCCCTATCTCCCAATCTACAAACCGGCCCTGATAGAAGCAATCCGGGAGGACCGCTTTAACGGCTGGGTGCCCATGCAGGACGGCATAGGCAATATCTGGTCCTTCTGCCGACTCAGACCGACCGAGCCTGAAAAGTAACGCTGCCATGGAATTGAACAAATACATACTGCGCCGATTAATTGAAATCACGGTCATCTTTTTTGTAATCTTGACCGTCCTGTTTCTCCTGTTTCGCCTGGCACCCGGCGATCCGGTCTCGCGTATGGTCGACCCGAGCATGACGGCCGAAGACGCCCGCCGCCTGGTTGAGCAACTGGGGCTCGATCAGCCCCTGGGAACCCAATACATCATCTACCTGAAAGCCTTCTTCCGCGGTGATCTGGGCATATCCTTCCACTACGGCGTGCCGGTCCTGGATATCATCGGTGAACGCCTGCCCAATACGATCCTCCTGTTTACCACATCTGTTATCCTGGCCGCCTTTACCGGTATTTTTTTCGGCAAAATCGCTTCCTGGCACAAGGGCAAAAAAATCGACTCCTGGCTGACCATCGGTGCCCTGGTCTGCCACACCCTGTTTTTACCGTGGCTGGCCCTGATCATTATCTGGCTTTTCGGATACCGCATCGGCTGGTTCCCATTAAACGGGATCCTCTCTCCGGAAATATGGACCGATCCTGCCAACGGTATCATCGTGCGGGCGCTCGATGTGCTACACCACATGGCGCTGCCGCTGCTGACCTTGTTTATCATTCATTTCGGCAGCTACCTGCTCGTCATGCGATCAAGCATGCTGGAAACGCTCAAAGAGGATTATATCATCACGGCGCGCGCCAAGGGGTTGGAAGAGAAAGTCATCCGTAATCACCATGCCGCCCCTAACGCGGCCCTGCCGGTGGTCACCAGCGTGGCCCTTAGCCTGGCCTTTTCGATCAACGGGGGTGCCTTGACGGAGACGGTTTTCTCATGGCCCGGCATCGGCCGAGAACTGGTATTCGCGGTCAGCAACAACGACTATCCGCTGGCCCTGGCATCATTTTTACTGATTGCCATCGTGGTCCTGCTGGCCAACCTGCCGGTGGACATCCTGTACGCATGGCTGGATCCACGGATTAGATATTGAAGGAACCGGAATGACCCTGCCAGATCACCCCAAAACCGCTGCCCGCCCGGCCGGACTCTCGGCACGCTACCACTGGGTCCAGCGGTTTCACGAAGGATGGAACATCTTCCGGGAAAACCTGATCGGGCGCATCGGCCTTGCGCTGTTGGGCCTGTTTGGGCTGATGGCCCTGTGCAGCTTTATTCCCCCCCTGATCGATCCCATGTATCATCCCATGACCGGTGTGGACCCGGCCATCTCACACTCAACGGGCCCCAGTCTCAAACACTGGCTGGGCACCGATTTTATCGGCCGGGATATTTTCTCCCAACTGCTCGCCGGGGCCCGGATCGCCTTCATGGTGGGCCTTTCCTCCGCATTGATGAGCATTATCTTAGGCACGACTATCGGTATGATTGCCGGATACGCCGGCCGCATCGTCGACACGCTGCTCATGCGTCTGGCCGATATGATTATGGTGATGCCGACCTTGCTCGTGGTTCTGATCCTGGCTTCACTTTTTGGGCAGCTCAGTATCTGGACGATTGTGCTGTTGATTGCCCTGTTTCGCTGGCCGGGCGTGTCGCGGGTCATCCGGGCCCAAACGCTCACGTTGAAACAAAGACCGTTCATCGAGGCCGCGCGGGTGGCTGGAGCGTCACACGCGCGAATCATTTTCCGCCATATAATGCCCAACGTGCTGCCGTTGTCGCTGCTTTACATGACGTTCCGGGTGACCTCCGCCATCATTATCGAGGCTGCCTTGGCCTTTCTTGGCTTTGGTGATCCTGGAACCGTCAGCTGGGGCATGATGCTGCAGTGGGTTTGGAAAACCGGACACATGTTTCAAGCCCCCTACTGGTTGTTGCCGCCGGGAATTTGCATCTCCCTGTTAACCCTTTCATTTTTCATGCTGGGCCGGGCTATGGATGAAGTCCTTGACCCACGCCTGCGAAAAGAGGATAGCACGCGCTGATATGAGCCTGCTGGAAGTCCGGAATCTGAGCATCACCTATCAAACCCGCGGGGGGCCCTTGCGGGCCGTTGAAGATATTTCCTTTTCTTTGGACGAAGGCAAGACCCTGGGGTTTGTAGGTGAATCAGGGTGTGGTAAATCCACCATCGGACTGGCCCTGATGGGTTTGCTACCGCCCAACGCAACGATTACCGCCGGCAGCGTCAACTTTAATGGACACGACCTGCTCGGCCTGTCGGAAGCGGACTTTAGGCTGGTGCGCTGGCAGAAAATTGCCATGATTTTTCAAGCCGCCATGAATGCCCTGAATCCGGTACACCGGGTGGCGGACCAGGTCGCTGAAGCTATTTTAGCCCACACCCCGGGGATATCCAAAGCGGACGCTCTGGACCAGGTTCGCGAATTGTTCGACCTGGTGGAAATTCCGGCCAAGCGGATGAACGACTACCCGCACCAGTACAGCGGTGGTATGAAGCAGCGGGCCGTGATTGCCATGGCCCTGGCCTGCCGGCCGGAGTTAATCATCGCCGATGAACCCACTACCGCCCTGGACGTGATTGTCCAGGCCCAGATCCTGGATGAAATCAAAGCGATCCAGAAAGAGTTGAATCTGGGCATCCTGTTCATTTCCCATGACATCTCCGTTGTTGCGGATGTGTGTGATCACATCGGGGTCATGTATGCCGGCCAGATCGTCGAATACGGGCACCGCCGGGAGGTGTTCACGTCTCCCGGGCACCCCTATACCCAGGAACTGGTGGGCTCGCATCAAGCGTTGATGGAGGCCCAGTGTCAACCGCGGAGCACCCCGGCCGCCGCTCCCAATCTATTAAGTCCACCGCCGGGATGCCGTTATTGTACCCGCTGCCCGGAGGGTAGTGACACCTGCCGGGTTGAGACACCGCAATGGATAGAGCTTACCGACGATCACCGTATCTTCTGTTGCCACAAGAACTTGGATGAGTAAACAATCATGGAAACCTGTCCGCTACCCATCATAGAACTAACCGCGATCACGAAACGCTATCGATCCAAGGCGTCCTTGTTCGGGCGGGCCGGCCAGCCCATCGTGGCCCTGCAGGAGTTTTCACTGGACGTGTGCGCCGGTGAAATCGTTGGTCTGGTGGGCGAAAGCGGCAGCGGAAAATCTACCACCGGGCGACTGATCGTCAAGCTGGAAGACCCGGATGCCGGTCACATCCATCTCAACGGTGAAGATACGCTCGCGCTGAAAGGAAAGGCGCTGTCCCGTTTCAGACAAACCGTACAGATGATATTCCAGGATCCTTACCAATCCCTGAATCCCCATCTTTCTATTTACGATGCTGTCGCCGAGCCCTTGGTTATTCATGGCGACGGCGACCCGGCCGATAGAAAGCAGATCGTTTGCGAAACTCTGGCCTTTGCCGGCCTGACACCCCCGGAGGAATATCTCAGCCGTTACCCGCACCAGCTCAGCGGCGGGCAGCGCCAGCGGGTGGCCATAGCCCGGGCCATGGTATTGAAGCCGGCTTTCATCGTGGCCGATGAGCCGACATCCATGCTGGATGCCAGCATCTCGTTCCAAATTTTCAACCTCTTGCTGGAGGTGCGTCGCAAAATGGACGTCGCCATCCTGTTCATCACCCACTCGATTTCCGCCGCGCGCTACCTCTGCGACCGGATTGCGGTCATCTACCGGGGCCACCTCATGGAAACCGGTCCTACCGACCGGGTCATCGGCAACCCTCTGCACCCCTATACCAAGGCCTTGATCGACGCCCAGCCCGGATTTGGGGGCTCGCCGGCAGAACGCTATGGCACCCTGCTGAAAGCTGAACGCGATCCGGTATCCGGTGAACACTGCCCTTTTTACAGCCGCTGCAGCCAGGCAGTTAAAGAAACCTGCACAGCTTCCGCGCCGCTGCTCAAACATGGTGAGTCCGACCACCTTGCGGCCTGTTTTTATATATGATACAAGCAGTTAAGTAATCATCTTGCAGATATAATCTTCAAGCATAAACGTTTTAACCGGCGGAATCGTGGCCACGCGCTATTCCCCGGAAATCGGGCGAGGAATCGCAGATCCATAAGCGAAAAATATAAAGGGAGCGACAGATGGAAAGATTTCAGCGCATGGGCGAATTGATGGCGGAGCGCGGCCCGGAAATGGTTATGTCCCTGCTGGTCTTGGTTGTTGGTTTGGTGCTGGTCAGATGGATCATTCGGGTCATACGCAACGCCTTGCTCAAGGTAACGGATCGGCTAACCCTGGTTTCAGTGGTCTGCAATATTCTCATGGTGTTGCTGCTGGCGGTGGTTATCATTTCCGCATCACTGGAAGCCGGCCTGCAGCCGGGTCCGGTCATCTCTTTCCTGACATTTGTCTGCCTTGGCGCGGTTGGCATTATCATTCTCTTTCGCCCGCTGATCCCCACCTTGCCCTTCAAGGTAGGCAACGTGGTAAAAGCCGGAAACCTGCTGGGCCGAATCGAAGCGACCACCATCCTGAATACCCGGTTGAAAACCTTCGACGGCAAAACCTTTTTTGTGCCCAACCGCAAGATTCCCGATGATATCGTCATCAACTACCACTTTACCCAGACCAGGCGGGTGAAAATTGATGTGAACCTTCGCTATGACCAGGACTTGATGCAGGCGAAGCGGGTTTTGGAAGAAATCATGATTGCCGACCCCCGGGTGAAGGCCAAGCCGGCCCCGGTCGTCTATGTTCTCAATTTGTCGCGCCACTGCGTGGAACTTGGCGCCCGCTGCTGGGTCGACAACCCGAAATACTGGGTGACCCGCTGTGATCTCCTGGAAAAAACCAAGCTGGGATTCGACAATGCCGGTCTCGCTTTCGCTTTCCCGCAGTTGGATGTACACCATCACGGCACCCGGTCCGGCGTCCTTGCGGTCAACGCCCCTTTCGAAACGGAGGACGGCTTGGCGCTGGCGGAGGATGAAGACCTGTCTTAGCAAAGGAGCACCCAATGCAGGTATCTGAAGGATTGCAAATCATCAACGACGGCTGGATCCGGAAACCCAAGGGCTTCCGGGTCAAGTGTGAACGCTTGCTTGACGGTCGGAGGGTAACCGCTATCTCACCTCCGGAAGATGCGGCTTCCCTGGACTCCGATGTCACGGCCTGGCGCTATGCCCGCAAACTGTTCTGGGCCACTCGGTCGGAGGATCCCGAGATCCAGGAAGGCGAATTGGTCAATATTCATGTCATCGACGATCAGGGGAAGGCCGTCAAATTTTACGCCACCGGTGAATACGATGTTTTAAATTGCAAGTAGCTGCCCCTACCCGGCTTTCCCACCGCTGGCCGGGTCAAAGCGCTGATCGACTGCGCACACCCCCCCTTGGCAACCGCCCCTTCGCCAGACAACCCGCTGGGGTCCCCGGCGGCTTCTGTCACTCGCTACCGCAGGTCCACGGGACGACACATCCTTGACATTGCATGATAAGGACGTAAATTTCGACAGATCACGACCCGGCAGACGCACTGCCGGGAGCGGGTATTTTGTTAAATTCAGGTAGAGGCTGTAATGACCAGTGAATCTGTAACTCGAATTCGAGCGGCCGCAATCCTGGTGCTGGCAGCCGGACTGCTCCTGTCCGGGTGCACGGGAGACTACGGGCGCCTCAAGACAAATGCAGAGTGGACAGAGGCGTTTACAAAGCAGCTGGAGCTACCGGACTACAACTACTATTACTGCGGCAGAGAAAACATGCCCTATGCAGTCGTGGGCATTGATTCGAAGTACACGTTCGATGACCGGCTCTGGCATAAAATCGACAGCAAAGCGGATGTGTACCAGCGGGCGGCCGGGGTTATGGTCTGGAATGACCAGTGGTCCCGGGGTGCCGATATCCTCGACCCGGACGGCAACCGGATCGGGATCTGGTTCTCATATTACCGTAATACGACCGTCAAGATGGGACCGGGCAATACTGTTGCGGTCTTCAATCCTTACCAGGCAAGCCCCTGGGCCAATTACATGGACAACGACCAAATGCCTTGATCTCGAGCCCGACGGCTTTCGTCCATCTGGGGTCAAAGAGATCATCGCTCACATATGAGTCACTTGGCTCAGCCGGGATTCGATCATCACACCGCCGATTTGGTGGCGGAATGCTTCCAAACAACTTTATATAGCAACCTTCCAGGTCATAGCATCAATGCCGAAGAGCTGCATTGCTCTATGGGCCGAAACTTGACATAGCCTGGGCAAGACCTCATTTTTGGCATGTTTCGAAAAGTATCTGGCTTTAATATCACACTGCATAAGGGGTGACTGAATTGAATATACCTGAAAATTATCGATCCATGGTGATTGCCGCGGCAATCATGATACTGTTGAGCCTGTCCGGATGCATGCAGCGCTACGGCAGCCTCAAGACAAACCCGGATTTGACGGAGGCGTTTAAAAATCAACTGGATCTGCCGGATTACAATTACTATTACTGCGGTCGGGCCAGTCGTCCCTACGCAGTGGTAGGCATCGATCGGCAGTATGAATTCCATGGCAAATCCTGGCTCAAAATAGAAACCAAGGACGATGTATACAAAAAGGCTGCCGCCATCCTGACCTGGAATCGAGACTGGTCAAGAGGGTCGGACGTTCTGGACCCTGCCGGAAAGAAGATCGGTATCTGGTTTTCCTATTACCGGTCAACGGGTGTAGAGGTCGGACCTGAAAATATGGTATCCGTGTATAACCCTTACCGTACAAGCGATGATTTTAAAGATACCCAGAACAGCCCGGGTCCCTGAAGGCAACCCCGGGCCACAAAAACCGGCATGTAGACATGGGCGCTTTCAATTCGCAGGGCGGCCATCGATTTGAATTTCAGTTAATCACTGGGTGCTGTGATTTTGGTCCGGATTTAAAAAGCTCCCCAGTTAATGCCCTTCGGTCTGAGCGTGGGCAGCCGGCATCTGGCTTATAAATCTGCCTGGTATGCCTTGAAGAGCCAGATGAACTCGGGCAGTCCTGTCAATGCCGATTTGGATAGGGTTTCAGCGCCCCTTGGCTAGACTTGTCTTTCCGATTTTCCCCACTGTCTTTGCAACCATCCAATTGATTTTTGCAGTGACCCAATCTCTGCGCTAGACGCTTAGTTTCGGCACGGAGTGGCGGTTTTCAAGCCATCAAGCGCAACCGATAGCGCTATCCTCGAAATACTCGAGTATTTACCACGATAGGCATTGGCTGCGCTGGCACCTCCGGTAGGGACCTCATGGCCGCCTTGCTTTTCGGGCGTAGCTCGTAGAGTGAAGACTGGGCCTTGAACCAAAATCCTATCTTTGAATTGGCCTCTAATTGAAATCTAAGAATAATTTGGTCTAACACGCATCGGCGGCCCAAATATATTCTTAAGTTTAACGTATTGGGGACGATATTAAAGCAGAAGCTCGGGTAGCGATGCACAAAAAAGATACAGCATTGAAACAGGCAATGTCGGCGCCACCGCCGCACAGTTTTTGGCCGAAAAAGAATTGTACGATATGGTCCTGGTAAACATCGTCGCAGGAATTCCCCAGGGAAGCGCCTTTGACCTAACTGAAGCAGCCCCAATTGAAGGCCACCCCGTCCACCTCAACGGTACGCACAGGTATGCCGAGTCCACCGACTCAGGCACCATCATCATTACCGGCATTCCCCGCAAAACTGGACTGAAACGCGATGACCTGATTTGCACCAATGCCGGCAGCATGCCAAGTGTTACCCTCGAGCTAGCCGAAGTATCCCCTGATGCAGTCCCGATTATCGGCCGCAATTTAGTAGATGTCAGAGGAAAAAACCGCTTAGGGAAAATCGGCTGCAGCCGTCCCGGCATCGATAGCTATGTTGAAGAAGCTTGCGCAAAATTAAAAAATCAGCGAAAAGCTGAGACACTTGATGCGACTTATGACCCCAAGCGCCGTTTGATCGTGAAACGGCGTTTGTCCGTTGAGTGCGCAGAACCGGGTCCATCAACCGGATTGTAACCTTGAGAAACACCGGAAAGTAAATATGAGCTTAACAAAATCTGAATTACTGAGTACCCATTTTAAAAAGACAGCCACCGCAGATATCGGCAAAGTCTCTATGGATGCGGATATGCTCAACCTTTTGCTGGCCATCGATGCCCGGTTACCTCTGTCGCAGGTTGCCGAAAAGGCCGACCTCGGTCTTGAAAAACTACTGGCTGCCGCCGTCAAACTGATCAAACTCAATCTCATCCAGCCGGCTGTCCGGAAAGCGCCTGCGGTTGGGGCAGCGTTTATTCAGGGTTTGAAAGCCAACATGATAAAGGCGGTTGGACCTTTCGGAGAATTCATCGTCCAAGATGCCCTGGCGGCCACCGGGCACAGTGAAAATGATGTCCCCATCAACATGGCCGCGGACATTATCTTGCAACTCTCCGAGGAAATTCCCGACGAGAAGGCCCGTGGTCATTTTAAAGAGGAAATGGTCAAACTTGTGTCTTAAAAACCGGAGACCCGGCCATACGCGGGATTTTGTGAACTTGAAAGGGCCGCCCGGCTGAAATCCAAACATTTGAACTAACCATACCCATACCCGGCGCGGCTGTCCCGGTTGGATCCCAGCGCCAACAAAGCAAAAGGAGACATCGTGAAAGTTACCTGTGGAAAATGTGAGCAAGAATACAACATTAACGAGTCAAAACTTAGGAAAGAAAAAACCGGTCTGATCTGCAAAGCCTGTGGAGATACCATCTGGGTTACCAAACCCGGCTACACCGCTCCGGTGGAACCTGCTCTGGTTAAGCCTGCGTCGGCCGAGCCGGCCGCGCCAGCGCTTAAGGCGCCCAAACCGGCGACAGCCTTGAAAGATGTGGAGACCCAGAAAATCCGTTTTGGTCTTTTGCGCAAGGTAATCCTGGCCATGCTGATCGTCAGTATTATTCCGTTCGGGTTGTTTCTGGGTATGACTTTTCAGGAAACCCGGGAGAGAATCCGCTCAGATTCAGAGCTTTTAATGGTTCAAACCGCCGACGGCCTCGCGCGTCACGTGGACGAGTGGATTGACAAAAATGTCCGCATGTTGAAAGTGGCCGCGCAACTCACCGATATGACCTCCATGAATCCCGCAGCGCAGGAAAAGGTTCTGAAAAGCATTCAGGCCGAGTACCCTTTCATGTATCTGGTATTTACGCTGGACGCCAATGGCATGAACATCGCCAGAAGCGATGGTAAAAAGCTGAAAAATTATTCTGATCGTCAGTATTACAAAGGGGTGGCCCAGGGTAAAGCCCTGGCGTGGCAGACCCTGATCGGTAAAACTTCCAAGAAACCGGCCCTGGTGCTCGCCGTACCAATTAAAAGAAATGGCCAAACCGTGGGCGTCTTGGCCTCGGCCATGACCACGGATGCCATCTCCAAACAGGTCGCCAACTGGAAAAGGGGAGAAACCGGGTACGCATTCTTGATTGATGAAACCGGGAAAGTGGTCGCTCACCAAGTACGTAAATACGTGACGGCCCAAGTAAACTTCAACAGCAACCCGCTCATAACGGAATTTAAGCGCAATCCCACTGGGGATGCAATCACCTTCACAGACAGCGAGGGTGTGAACCAGCAAGGTGTCGCCAAACGTAATAAGATGGGCTGGATTCTGGCTGTCCAGCAGGCGGAAGGTGAAGTTTTTGCCGCCCATAAACGCAGTGAAAAAATCGCTACCTATCTGCTTGTCGGAACCCTCGTCCTGATTGTTGCCATTGCCCTGCTGCTGGCCCGTAATCTGGTCAAACCCATCAAGGAGTTGACCGGAATTACAACCCGCATGAGCATGGGGGAACTTGATATTAATTTCGATATCAAATCAAAAGATGAAATTGGACAATTGGCCGGAGCCATCAAGCTGCTACAAACCAGCTTGAGCATGGCCATGCAGCGGCTGCGCCAGAAAAGCCAGCGCCGCGCTGCCTGACATAAGCCCCCAGACCCCATCTGAACTCAAGCGGTACCCTGGTTGTATGATGTTTCCCAGGGTGCCGCTTTTTATTTTCAACAGGGCGTGGCAGCAGGCTAAAAAAAGCAGGGTCGGCTGCATTTACGCGCAAATAGAGGATGGTGTATGGTAGACGGGTAAAACGCCACATAGCTCACAAACGTCTTTTTGTCTGAACCTGTATACACCATTTGACAGGTCTGGCCTTTTCAGGCATAGTTATAGACAACCTTTTATAATTACTGTCAAATTTAACTTCTTTGCCAGCCTGGGTAGGTGCTCATGAAGAAAATTATCGAATGCGTCCCCAATTTCTCTGAAGGCCGGGATGAGACTATCATCCAGGCGATCGCCGCGGCCATCCGTAATACTCCCGGCTGCTCGCTGTTGGATGTAGACCCGGGAAAATCAACCAATCGAACCGTTTATACGTTTGTCGGCTCACCTGAAGCGGTCGTGGCCGGCGCCCTGAATGCCGCGGCTGTCGCCCGGGAACGAATCGATATGCGCCAGCATGCCGGGGAGCATCCCCGCCTGGGTGCCCTGGATGTGTGCCCATTTATCCCGGTAACCGGCGTTACCATGGACGAATGCGTGGCCGCGGCCCGGGAATTCGCTCAACAGGCGGCCGATCGACTGGGTATCCCGCTCTTCCTATACGAAGAGGCAGCTACCCAGATTCACCGGAAAACCCTGCCCCAGATTCGGGAGGGGGAGTACGAAGGGCTGGCGGAGCGGTTGAGAAAACCGGAATGGCAGCCAGATTTCGGACCGGCCGAGTTCATACCGGAATGGGGCGCAACCGTCACCGGCGCACGATTTTTTCTGATTGCCTACAATGTTAATATACTTGGCACCAGCAACCAGGCCCATCGCATTGCTCTGAACTTGAGGGAAGCCAGCCGGGGCCCAGATGAACCCGGTCGACTGCCGGCGGTCAAGGGCATGGGCTGGTTCGTGGATGAATACAACCTGGCCCAGGTAACGGTGAATCTGTCCAATTACCGGGTAACCCCCATCCACCAGATGTTTGAAGAAGTAAAAAAAGAGGCCGCCGCCCTCAGTGTCGGCTTGGCCGGATCGGAAATTGTCGGGTTGGTGCCGCTGGAAGCCATGTTAATGGCGGCGGAATACTACATTGCCAAGGAAAATCTTTTTATTCTGGACGAAGACCAGAAAATACGCCTGGTCATCGAGCGTCTCGGGCTGAATGCGGCGTCACCGTTTAACCCCAAGGAAAAAATAATCGAATACCGGGTGGCCTCAGATCCGGAGGCACCTCTGGCTGAAATGACTTTAAAAGACTTCATCCGGGAGGTCGCCTCGCGCAGTTCCGCTCCCGGGGGGGGCTCGGCGGCAGCTGCAATTGCCGCCATCGGAGCCGGACTCGGTGCGATGGTGTCCAAGCTCACCTACGGAGTGCGCAAGTTTGAAGCCGTCGACCAACAGATGCGTGCCAATATCCCCGTCCTGCATGACACCGTCGAACAGCTCATCCCCATGATCGATGCCGACACTAACGCATTCAACGACTATATGGAAGGGCTCCGGATGCCCAGGGAAACCGAACAGGAAAAAAAGGCCCGTTTCGAGAAAATGCAGCAAGGCCTGAAAACCGCTGTCCAGGTTCCCCTGGCAACCATGCGGACGGGAGATGCCGCCTGGGATGCCATGTGTGCAGTTGCCCGCCACGGAAACCCCGCATCGCGCTCTGATGTGGAAGTCGGCGCCCGTGCCCTGGAAACCGGCATCTGGGGCGCCTACCGGAATGTCGTCATCAACCTGGCCGGCATTAAGGATAGTGCGTATCAGGATAAAACCATGGCCGCTGCGGAAGCCCTGGTTGAACGGGCCGCTCGAAAATGTAACGAAGTGCTAAACATTCTCGCAGAAAGAGACTAAATCACCTTTCCGATCTCTTTTGGGTCCTAATTTCAAGCCCGGTTACCTGGAATCACTAAAAAGGAAATCGCATGCCCCGGCACCGGCAGATCTGTGGGATTGAACTGCAGGACCTTATCGTCCGCATAGAAGAATTTCATGGATACCCAAGCCCGGGAATCCTCTTGGGCGGCTGCATGCTCGATGCAGCCCTGGGCACGTTGCCTCCCACTGCCTATCTCAATGTTGTCTCCGAAACCGTGGTCTGCCTCCCGGATGCTGTTCAATTACTGACCCCCTGTACCATCGGCAACGGTTTCCTGCAGATTCTGGACTGGGGGAAGTTCGCCCTGACCGTCTACGACCGTAAATCCCTTCAAGGCGTCCGGGCCGGCCTGGACCACCCCGCCCTTTCTGCTTTCCCCCTGGTACACCAGTGGTTCGACCGGTCCGCGCGAACAGGTTCCAAACCGGAATTTGAAGCTTTGTCAGATGAAATTCTGGCGGCGGCCGGAGAGGTTATCGTGTGCCGGGAAGTGGCCGTACTGCAAGCACTTAAAGAAACGCAATCGATTCAAACAGGCGTTTGTCCGGATTGCGGAGAATCCTATGCCCGCCGCCTGGGAGACAGGTGCCCTGCCTGTGCCGGCAGACCCTATTGCACTGTCCGGGAGAAGTAGTTAGCGCGCCCTGTTTACGCGCATCCCGAATGCCGACCGCCGAGTGTATCAGCAAGTATTTGTGGACAGCTGCTGTCGAAGTTGCCGGGCTGTCTCCAGGTCAGCCGGGGTGTTGACATTAAAAAAAGAAACGAGCTGGGGGTCCACGGCCTCGAAATGGCAATAGTCGATGGGTTTGACGCGCACGCGCGCATAGAGACGGTCAACTTTTACTTCGCCCTTGGCAAGGAGTTCTTCAATAACGGCCGCGCAGCGACGAGAATAAAGGGCACACAGAGGCTGAAAATAGGTCCCTGAAGCTGGCACGATGACGTCCGCGTCAGGTTCCAGTGAGGCCAGCAGGCGCGCTACGACCGCTTTTTGCAGCAGGGGTGTATCACAGCTGGTGACCAGGGCATAGTCCCCCGGCATGCTCAACAATCCAGCGTGAATACCGGTAAGCGGACTGCGAACGGACAAACGGTCCGCCACGATTGTAGCCGGCCACTCGCGGTATAGCTCGACTTGCCGGGTTACAATCAGGCAGTCATCTAGGTGAAGCCGCACCGTATCCAAAATGCGGGTCAGAAATCGGCGCCCCCCCAGACGCATAAACGCCTTGTTGCGGCCCTGCATGCGCTTGTTTAAACCACCGGCGAGAATCAAGGCGCTGCACGTAGGAGACTTCACCATTTCCGGTCCTCATGACCAATCCCGGTTTAACAGCTGTACCGTCACGTCCTGTTTTTCGGAAAACCCGTCAATGCCTTCGGGGATTAAGAGCAGGGCATCGGCGGCGGCCATACTTTTGAGCCGGCTGGCCGGCCGACCATCCGGTCGAAACACCACCTGGGAACCCTCGCGCCGCAGCGTCCCAAATAGAGCCTGGGTCCAGTCACGCGGCCCGGAAACCGGGGCTTGCAGGACAGCCGGCATCTCGGGTAGACCAGGTTTACGAATGCCGGCGAGCCGCTGCAGACCCGGCAGGGCCAGCTGTAAAAATGCCACCAGGTTGGAAGGCGGTCCACCCGGCAGGATAAACACCGGTTTCCCATCCAATGACCCGAATCCAATCGCTTTACCGGGCCCGAGCCTGACCCGGTGATATATCTTCTGCCATCCCAGATCGTCCAGCACCCGGGCCACAAGGTCCTTGTCCCCGGTCCAGGCGCCGCCGCTGGTGACCAGGGCATCACGGGTTCTTAGGATCGCCTGAATTTCGGTCCGCAAGTCGTCGGCACTGTCACGGCAGATTTCCAGGGCGGTATCAAATCCGAATTGCCGGCACCAGCCGTTTAAGGTCAACAGGTTGCTGGCATACAGTTTACCGGCTGACAGCGGCTGCCCGGGTAGGAGCACTTCATCACCGGTGGCGACGAGAGCCACGGCCGGTTTTGGATAAACAGTCACCCGCTGCCGGCCGCCGGCCGTCAGCAGACCGATGCGTCCGGGTGTCAGGCGCACACCGGGGTCCAGCAGTAATTCCCCGACCGCTGTATCACTGCCGCAGGGCAGAATGTTGCACCCCGCTTCGGTAAAGCGTCCGATGGTGATATGGTCTCCCGACCGGGAGATAAATTCTTCGGCCACAACGGTATCGGCGCCCGCCGGCAACCGGGCCCCGGTCAGTATTCGCCAGGCCGTGCCAGGCTCCAGAGAGCCTTGGGGGGGGTGTCCGGCAGCCACCGCTCCTACAACCGGTAGCGGTGTCGCTCCCGGACCGGTGGCTCGCTTACCATCTTGAGCCCGCAGGGCGTAGCCATCTTTCAGGGAAGTATTTACAGAAGGGCAATCCACCCGGGCACGGTGCGGTTCAGCGGTCACGTGATCTTCACATTCAGTCACTGGCAGGCTCATCGGCAGGCCCGGCTGGATATGGCCCAGGGTCTCGCGCAATGCTCTAGCAAAACCGATATACTGTTTGGGCATATCAGCAGCCCTTGCCGAAGGGACAGTGGGGATACACGCAGGTTTCGCAATCCCGGCAAAGGCCGCCATGTCCAACGAAAGCCAGTTCCGGTTTGCCGATCTTTTCACCGGCAAGTATCCGGGGCAGCATCAGGTCTAGAACCGTGACCCGGTGATGCAGTCCGCAGGCAGGCACCCCCAGCAGAGGGACGCCCCGGATATAGGCCACCAGGAACATTGCCCCGGGCAAGGCGGCCGCACCATAATTGAATTCCTCGGCCCCGGCCAATTGGATGCCTTTGCGGGTCACGTCATCCGGATCAACACTCATCCCGCCGCTGAGTAAAATCAGCTCGCACCCGTTTTCAAGGTGGGCCTCGATGGCCTGCTGGATCAGGTCGGTATCATCCGGCGCAAACGCCAGGCCCTGGACCCGGGATCCCAGGCTTTCGATCTTTTCCGTCAGGATGGGGGCAAAACGGTCTTCGATCAATCCGTGGTAGACTTCATTGCCGGTTACAATAAGCCCCACCGCCGCTTCCTTGAGTTCCCGTACGGACACAACGCCGCCCTTGGACGTGGCAATAGCTGCCGCCCTTTCCACCGGGGCCCGCTTCATGACCAGCGGAATCGCGCGGGTGGCCGCCACCAATTCACCCTGTTTCACCAGGGTGTGGCTGTGCAGCGTAGCGCACATGACTTCGTCCACCAGGTTGAAAGCAGCCAGGGCAGCGGTATCCACAGTCAGCAGTCCGTCGTGGGCCGCGTGGAGGCCGATCTTGCCTTCGCGGGGGGCATTTTCCCAGGTAATGCCTTGTCCGGAAAGTCCGCGCGCCATGATCGCCGCTGCTTCATTCTCGTGGATCTCGTCTTCCTCAAGATCGATAAGGTAGAGGTGGTTCTTGCCCAGCTTCTGCAAGTGACAAATATCTTCGTCGCAGACCGTATGACCTTTTTGAAAAGCAGCACCTTTAAACTCGCCGGGTCGAATCTCGGTTATATCGTGGGCCAGGTTGGTTCCGACGGCATCCTCAACATTTATCTTTTTCAGCACGGCCAAAACTCCTTCACTATGATTTTTACACTTCTGGTTTATTGCTTCGCGACGCTTTTACCATCACCGGGCGCCCACTGCATATCAGGCCAGGTCACTTCCCGGGCGTCGGTAAAATAGGCCTGGTCGGTGCAGGGTTTGCACAATACCTGGCCATCCACGCATACTTCCCGTGCATCCCGTACGAGCTGGCCGCATTGGCTGCAGGCGATTTTTTTGCGGGTTGGGCCCGGCAGGTCGCATTCGTCCAGCCGGACAGTAACGGCCTGCACTTTAAAAAGCACGCAGTCAGGCATGCGCTTGTAGGCCGCCAGCTGCTGTTCGGATTTGCCCTTTATTTCCGGAGCGTATTGAGCCGCCAGGCAGCGGGCCTCCTCGGTCGACAGAATCCGGTTGGCTGCTCCGGTTTCGAGATTCAAGAACGTGGCCGCCATGATACCGTAATCCATGAATTTCAAACTCCGGCGTCCCAGCCGAACACCTGTCACGTGGGCAACCGCATCGGCAGTGCAGCGATCCATTTCCACGTAGACCAGCAGTTTTTTAATCTGATCATGCCGAGTGGGTTCATCCAGGCCGATGAGCCGGCAGCCGAGCATGGCCATGCGGACCCCTACCACCTGCCCCGGGCATAGATGTCCGTGGGCCCGGGCGGATGCCTCCAGCAGTACTTCAAATGTCTCCATAAACGCCCTTGGTCATCACCGCTGCAGTCATTGATCAGTGGTTCCCTCCAGCCGCCACCGGCTGCATAAACTGTTCTGCATCTCCGGGGCAACCTTATGTTAACCTTAACATAAGGCAGAATAAATTAGCAATACCCCAAAACCGATAGCGAAACAAGTCGTTTGTTCACGGGGTGTATAAGCCTGGGTAAATCTCAGGGACAGGCACCGCCCCTAATTTGGTTCCTGTGAAAGCGCGCGCGAAGTTGCCATCTGTTGGTGTTGGTGGTACCTTGCCCGTATGGTTAAACTCGAACTCAGGTCCAGCCACTGGATAGTGGATCAGGACAACAACATCATTTTCGGCAAGGGCCGCCTGGAAATCCTTGAAACCATCGACCGGACCGGTTCGATCAATCAGACGGCCAAAGCGCTGCACATGTCCTATAAAACCGTCTGGAGCAAAATAAAATCCACTGAAAAGCACCTGCAGGTCAAGGTCGTCCATTCAGACAAAAAGACCGGTACCTGCTTGACACCGGAGGGCCGGGACCTGGTCAAAACGTTTGCGAAACTACGCAGCCAATGCCTGGCTGCCGATGATCGGATTTTCAAACGATTTTTTTAGGCAGGAACGCGCCGGCTGGGCGCGATCAAGCTACTGGATGCCTCCGGGGCCGGCACCCCTTCTCAGCCCTAGTCTCCCACCTTTTCATAGGCAATCATTACCACGGGAATAATACCACATTGTGGCAACAACTTTTTGACCTAAGTCAATTTATTTTACAGACTTTGCCTGTATATATTTTCTTAATTGTTGACAGTGTCTGAACGCAGTTCATTCAGGGCCAGCAGCAATTGTTTCCGGAATCACCATTTAACCCCATCCCCACCCACTCAGAAGGAGTTTTCATGCCGATTTTCAGCTACCTGGCCTACCCGGAAAAGGGAGAGAAGGAAACCCTATTGAAGGATCTGACAGCCCTGGAACACTGTGAAGTAACCCCGGCTGAAAATGAAGAGGTGCTTCTACTGGTCACCGACACACCGAACGATGATACCGAAAAAGCCCTGCAAAAGAGGCTTAAAAGACTAAAATCATTACAATCCCTTGGCATGACCTTTGGCCATGCGGACGCGTAAACAGTGGTGCTATGAAAAAGGAGTGGCAGATGACAATTTCGAGAAGATCGTTCATTAAGTCCATGGCCTTGAACAGCGCGGCGGCTGCGGCCACCACGTTGTTCCCGGGAATCAGTTTCGGGGCGTGGAAGGGTACGGACATGCCCGCCGGCTCGATACAGTGGAAAAAAACCCCCTGTCGTTTCTGCGGTACGGGCTGCGGCCTGCTGACCGGCGTAACCGGGGACCGCGCCGTGGCTGTGAAAGGAGATCCCAATTGCAGCGTCAACAAGGGGCTGTGCTGTGTCAAGGGATATCATTCGGTCCAGATTCTCTATGGCGAGGATCGGTTCCAGGACGCCCTGGTGCGCAAAAATGGCAAAATGGTCAAAGTCCCGCTCCAGGAAGCCCTGGATCTGGTGGCCCAGAAGATGAAAGCGACCATCAAAAACCACGGTAAGGATGCCGTGGCCATGTACGGCAGCGGGCAATGGTCCATTGCTGATGGTTATGCCGCCGCCAAATTATTCAAGGGTTGTATCGGTACCAACAATCTCGAGGCCAACGCCCGCCTCTGTATGGCCAGTGCCGTTACCGGTTTTATAACCAGTTTCGGTATGGACGAACCCATGGGCTGTTACGATGACATCGACCATGCGGACGTTTTTGTCACGTGGGGCAACAACATGTCCGAGATGCATCCGGTGCTCTTCTCACGCATGCTGGCCAACCGCAAGTCTAAAAGCCACGTCAAAATCATCGATTTCGCCACCCGCACCACCCGCACCAGCCAGGCCTCCGACAAATCGATCCTGTTCAAACCGCAGACGGACCTGGCCGTGGCCAATTCCATCTGTTACGAGATTATCCGCAATGGGTGGGTGAATTGGGATTTTGTCAAGAAGCATGTCTCCTTCCACAAAGGTAAAACCAACATCGGCTACGGCACCCAGGATCATTTCAAGTTCAAAGATAAAAGTGTAACGGTCGACTTTGACACCTACCAGACCTTCCTGGAGGATTACACGCCCGAAAAGGTTGAAAAACTGTCAGGCGTACCGGCCAAGGATATAAAATACCTGGCCGCGCTCTACGGCGATCCGGACAAGAAGGTAACGTCGTTTTGGTGTATGGGCATGAACCAGCACACCCGGGGCACCTGGATCAACAATCTGGTCTATAACATACATCTGCTCACGGGCAAAATCTCGACCCCGGGCAACAGTCCCTTCTCCCTGACCGGCCAACCAAGTGCCTGCGGCACCGTCCGCGAAGTGGGCACCCTGACCCACAAATTGCCCCATGGGGTGGTCATGAAGGAAAAAGCCCGTAAACTGGCGGCCAAGATCTGGGATGTGCCGGTAGAGAACATCGATCCCAAGCCCTCTTACCATACCGTGGAGATGTTCCGTGCCCTGGACCGGGGCGACATCCGCTTTATGTGGATCCAGGTGACCAATCCAATGGTGACCATGCCCAACCTGCGCCGGTACCGCAACGGCGCCGAAAAGGACGACCGTTTCGTGGTGGTATCCGAAATCTACCCCACCCCGACCTCGGATGTCGCCGATGTCATTCTTCCTTCCGCCCTCTGGATCGAACGGGAAGGCTTTTTCGGCAACTCCGAGCGGCGCACCCAGCACAACGATCAGATTGTGCCCATGCCGGGCAACACCATGTGCAACACCTGGCAGATTATCGAGGTGGCTCGCCGTCTGGGCTTCCAGAAGCAGTTCCCCTGGAGACGCGAGACCTACATCGAAGACATCTGGAACGAATATATCCAATTCCACGACAGCCCGAAGCATCGCATGGCGCCCTACAAGGTGCTGAAAGCCCGGTCCGGCGTCCAGTGGCCGTTTGTTGAAGGGCTGGAAACCAAGTGGCGCTTCAACGCCAAGTACGACCCGGCTGCCCAAGGCAAGGATTTTGATTTTTACGGCAAAAAGGACCACCGGGCCTGGATCTGGCTGCGGCCCTATGAACCACCGGCCGAATCACCTGACGGCGACTTTCCGTTCTGGCTGAACACTGGCCGGGTGCTGGAGCACTGGCACACCGGCTCCATGACCCGCCGGGTCCCGATTCTGCACAAGTCGATGCCGGCATCATACGTAGAAATCAATGCTGCCGATGCCGCTGAACTCGGCATCACCAACGGCAGCAAGGTCAAGGTTTCCTCCCGGCGCGGATCGGTTGAGATGACCGCCAGCATCGACGGTCGGGGCCGACCGCCCCGGGGAATGGTATTCGTACCGTTCTTTGATGAGAGCCACTTGATAAATGAAGTCACACTGGATGCGTTCTGTCCCATTTCCAAGCAGCCGGACTATAAAAAATGCGCCGTAAAACTGGAGAGAGCATAATGGATACGCCCAAAAAGGACCCCAAGATCGGCAAGGTTTTTCTCGGTTTTGCAGCTGTCTGCATCCTGCTGTTGCCGCTGGTCGTCTTTTCAGCTTTCTCATCTGAAGCCGAAAAGCCGGCGCCGGCGACCATCACACCACCGGATGGCAACTTCGACTACCGGGGCGGAACCATCTTTGAAAATTATGACCGGATCTCACAGGAGTACCTGGGCGGCACCTCCACGGAACGTACCCTGGAAGAATATTATTCCCGCCGGCAGTACCTGGGATCACCGCCGTTTATCCCCCATAAAATCGAAAAGGCCGAAAATCCGCAGTTGCAGTGCCTGACCTGCCACGCCAAGGGCGGCTGGACCGAAGAACTGAAACGGCATACCCCATTGACGCCGCATCCGGAACAGACGGCCTGCGAGCAGTGCCACGTCCCGATGACTGCGGAAAACCTGTTTGTGAAGCATAGCTGGATGAGCGCCGATCCGCCGCGCCTGGGACGTTCATATCTGCCCGGGGGGCCGCCGCCCGTTCCCCACGCGCTGCAGATGCGGGAGAACTGTATCGCCTGTCATGTCGGACCGGGTGCGGTTGACGCAATCCGTGTGGATCACCCGTCCCGCGGCAACTGCCGGCAGTGCCACGTACCGGATACAGTTTCAGGCTTGTTTAAACGCAAATCCGCCAACTAACGGGTTAGGAATGCTATGAAAACACCAAAAGGAAAAATGGGTCTATATGCCCTGCTGCCTCTACTGGTCATCCTCTTCACCGCCTGGCAGGCATTTTCCGGACAGGGTGGGGTGGTCGCAACCTTCAAAAATGCCACAACTCCCGTAAACGATACGGCCCGGATAGACGCGGTCATCGAAGCGCCCACCAATTCGGTGATTGCCCAAATGCGTTACCAGGGCGGACTGTTCCGGGTTGAAAGCCGTAAAGATAAAATGGAACGCTTTCAATGCAGCCAGTGCCATAATAACAAAACCGTGACCGCCGCTCAGGCCTCCGCCATGGCCCATGGCGATATCAAGCTGGTCCACGGTGGTGAACAGAAACCACTGAATTGCTTTACCTGCCACAAGCAAGATGAGCGCGATTATCTGGTGACTGAAAAGGGATCCCGGATTGACATGGATCACAGTTACCAGATGTGCGGCCAGTGTCATTTCAGGCAGAAAAAGGACTGGATCGGTGGCGCCCACGGCAAAAGGGTCTCCAGTTGGGCCGGAACAAGGGTAGTAAAAAACTGTACTGCCTGTCACGATCCGCATTCGCCGCTTTTTAAAAAACGGTGGCCTAAAACCTACTCAATCCCGCTGAGCAAATAGGAAAAGATATGGATCCCCTTAAAAAACCAGCTTGCCGGCAAACGCAGGACGCCAACCTAAGCCAGGAAAAAGCCTGTGGACGCCGGACATTTCTGAAGACAGCCGCCAAGGCGGCCGCTCTGGGCAGTGCCGGCCTGGTTTCCGGTTGCGGCACGGGCATGTTCGGATCAAGGGAAGAAGCGTCTTTGCGGTTCAAGGAATATTTCAAGAAAAACTACCGTCTCATGACGCCAGAGGAAAAAGAGGAGACGGTCCGTCGCCTGGAGCGCCTGGCCAGGATTCAACAAGGTGTCAACGTCCAGATCAGCAGCCGGGAACCGGTGGAAGGCGTCTTGTTCGGCTATGCCTTTAATGTCACGCGCTGTGAAGGCTACATGGAATGCGTGGCGGCCTGCGTTAAGGAAAACAATCTCGATCGGCTCTCACAGACCCAGTATATCCGGATTTTCGAAATGGAACACGGCCAGATGTCGCCCGAGGCCGGCGACGGCAAGTTCTTCCATGAGGTCCCGGTAAAAGGGCATCATTACATGGGGGTGCAATGTTTCCACTGTCAAAACGCACCCTGTGTCAAGGCCTGCCCAACCAAAGCCACCTGGCAGGAACCGGACGGCATCGTGGTGGTCGACTATGACTGGTGTATCGGCTGCCGCTACTGTATTGCGGCCTGCCCCTACTACGGCCGCCGGTTCAACTGGAACGAACCGCAGGTCCCCCAAGAAGAGATTACCCGCAAGCAGCACTATCTCGGCAACCGTATGCGCCGTCGCGGCCAAATGGAGAAATGTACCTTTTGTGTCCAGCGTAGTCGGACCGGGAAAAACCCCGCCTGCGTCGAAGCCTGCCCCACCGGGGCGCGTGTGTTTGGGAACCTGCTGGACCCGAATAGCGAAATCCGGTTCGTCCTGGCGAACAAGAAGGTGTTCCGTTTCAAGGAAGACTTGGGAACAGACCCGAAATTCTGGTATTTCATCGACTAGGAGCTTAGGAGATACACCATGGAGAAACAATCTCCCGTCAGGGAGCTGACGCTGTTTGTAAAAGATGTGGTCCAATGGAGCCTGTCGGGCGGCCTGGGTTACCAGATATATCTTTGTTGTCTGGCGGCCCTGATGGTCCTGGGCGTCTATGCCTATTTTGTGCAGTTCACCGTAGGCCTGACTGCGACCAATATGTCTGATATCGTCAGCTGGGGTTTTTACATTTCCAATTTTACCTTTCTCGTGGGGGTGGCCGCGGCCGCGGTCATGATTATCCTGCCATCCTATATTTTCAAGGACAAGGATCTCCACAAAGTCGTCATTATCGGTGAGGTTGTGGCCATCGGGGCCCTGGTCATGTGCCTGATGTTTGTTTTCGTCGATCTCGGGGGGCCCCTGCAAGCCTGGCATATGATCCCGGTGATCGGCCTGTTCAACTGGCCGACCTCCCTGCTCACCTGGGATGTGGTCGTCCTGAACGGCTATCTGGTCTTGAACCTGATGGTTCCGGCCTACATCCTGTTTTGCCACTACCACAAGCGTAAACCGGATGAGCGCAAATACCGTCCCTTTGTTTTTCTGTCAATTTTCTGGGCCTTCGGCATTCACCTTGTAACCGCCTTTTTGTACCAGGGCTTACCCGCCCGACCTTTCTGGAACAACCCCCTGATGGGGCCGCGCTTTCTGGCCTCGGCCTTTGCCGCCGGCCCGGCCCTGATTACGGTGGTCCTGGTGATCATTACCCGAGCGACCACGTTTAAGATAGACTCGGAAGTATTCATAAAACTCAAGCGGATTATCGTTATTTCCGCCATCATCAACCTGATCATGCTCTTTTCGGAAATATTCAAGGAATTCTACTTCCCCACCCACCACAGCCTGCCGGCTGAATATCTCTATTTCGGCCTGGACGGTAACAACGCCCTGGTGCCCTGGATCTGGTCGGCCATCTGCATGAACCTGATAGGGACCTTGGCCCTGGCCTTCACGCCGGGCCGGAGCAATCCGCTCTGGTTTCTACCGGCCTGTATTCTGCTCTTTGTGGGTATCTGGATAGAGAAAGGGATGGGGTTGATCGTACCTGGCCTGGTGCCCTCCCCCATGGGCGAGGTGGTCAATTATGCGCCCAGCTGGGTTGAGATCTGCATCACCCTGGGGGTGCTGGCCCTGGGGACCTTCGTGGTTACCCTGCTCGTGAAACCGGCTCTTATCATTGAACAGAGGTATGAATCCGGATCGTAGTATACCGAAGCCGATTTAATCGGCTCCAACCCCTGACCGGAGTTTATCCACCGCCTCAATGAGCAAGGAATAAATCACCCTTTCCGCCTGGAGCAGGCGTTCCGGAAAACCTGCGTCGACAACCTCTTTTTTCAAAGCCTGCACCTGCAGGTCTTGGATCACTTTGTATTCTCGAACTTTTTGACTGCACGCAAATCCGCAAAATGCACACTTGAGGCACAGGCAGATCGAAGGCGAACGAAGCACCTCATCCGTCAGCCCCAGGTTGACCATCCGGAGTAATTTTTACAGGTTCAGTTGTGCGGTGCTGAGCTAGGTAGGACATTTTATATCACAGGGACCGTAGATCCAGCACATATTGCTGCCTGCCGTGGCTTTTTCCTCGATAAGGCGCTTGAGTTTGGTCGTCCGGGGTAATAGGTTCGGGGACTATACGGAAAGAATGGACGGCCGCCTTTCGCGGGACGCAAAAGGGGACCTCGGAAGGTCCCCTTGAAAGTACCGGCCAATGCGAAACAGCCGGGGTTCAGCATGTTGTAAAACCACTACATGAGCGTATAGATACAGGTGATGCCGGTGATCAGTACTGCCAGATAGGCCAGCATGACAAACATCGTTTCATAACCTGCACCCTGGGATCCAACTTCTTTTTCTGCGCCCATATTGCCACCTCCCTGAAATATTATATACCATCGTTGAATGAACGAGAATCGGCCGATGATATGAATCATATGGTGGATACGAAAAACTGCGCCGCTTGTCAAATCGATTTTTTGCTTTGCATTCATATAGCCTGCCAATGATTATGAATAAGGTGAGGCCGCGATCGAACCTGGAGCCGAACCATAGTATATCGCTTACGCTTTCGTACTGTTTCTTGTTGCATATGCTCTTGAACAGCCTGTTGCCCTCCTGGTAAATTCCCAAGTTGTATTGCTTTGAGTCTGAACCTTGACGGCCTCCCCGAGACTGCGGAAAATGTCATCAAAAACATCAGGCCCCCATTTCAGGCACCGGCCCGACCAGGGTTCGCGCAAGGCAAATCCACGCTCATGGAGCACAGGTCGATCCAATTTGTATTGATTTGATATCATTATAAATTTTGCATTAGATGACGCAAACATTAATTGACAACCAGGCCTGAATCAGGTATCAGAATCCCATTACCTTCAAACGCATCCTTCAGGATCTGCATGCCCGGATTACATCTATACACCAGCAACCGGCTCGAGGCGCTCCAGGAAAAAATGGCCGCGTGTTTCAAACGCAAGCCACTCCCCCCCATGCAAAAGGAGATCATAATCGTCCAGAGCCGAGGGATGGAACGCTGGCTGAATTTGGAAATCGCCCGACAAAACGGCATCTGTGCCCACGTGGAATATCTGTTTCCCAAGGTTTTTGTTTACGATCTCTTCCGCCAGGGTTTGGATGTCCCGGATACCACACCGTTCAATCCGGAGATCAATACCTGGCGCATCCTGAAGCTGTTGCCCGAACTCATGCGGCAACCGGATACGGACAGCCTTGCAAACTATGTGCGCGACGATCCGTCCGGTTTGAAACACTACCAGTTATCTCAGAAAATTGCCGAAACGTTCGATCGTTATACAATCATGCGGCCGGAATTGGTCACCGCCTGGGATCAAGGTACAAATCCGCTGGCCGCGGAATTCAGGGCCTCGCGCTGGCAGGCCGCGCTCTGGCAGCTGCTTCGGGCTGAGGATGGAACCGACTGCCTTCCGCCCCACCATGCTGCCTTGAAAAAAGTGTTCCTGGAAACAAAGGCGCCACCACTTGATCTGCCCGCGCGGATCAGTGTATTCGGCATCTCGACCCTGCCGCCCTATTACATTGATATCTTCAAAAAGATATCCCGCCAAATCGACGTTGACATCTACTACCTGAACCCCTGCCGGGAGTATTGGGAATATGCATACAGCGCCAAACAGATCGCCCGTTTTACCGAGTCCGGTGTTTCCGACGAGGACACCTACTACGATTGCGGCAACAGCCTGCTGGCTTCCATGGGCAGCGCCGGACGGGAATTCTTCAGCCTGATTCTCGACAGCATCGGCGAGACCGGCGAGGAACTATTTGCAGATCCCGGTCATGACACCCTGCTCACATCGATCCAGTCCGATATCCTGAATCTACACCAGCGACAGAAAAGTGAGGGTAGCCAGGTTGCGGATACAGATACCAGCTTGCGCATACATGCCTGCCACAGTCGGATTCGAGAGGTGGAAGTTCTACATGACCAACTGCTCAATCTCCTCGAAGCAAACCGAGACCTGCAACCCACCGACATAATCGTTATGATGCCTGATATCTCTGCCTATGCCCCCCTGATACAAGCCGTCTTCGACCGACCCAAGCAAGAAGGCCCCCGTATCCCCTATTCTATTGCGGATACGCACATGCGCAGCGACAATACAATTGCGGACACGTTCTTGAGAATACTGGCTGTCGAACAGAAGAGATTTCGGGCACCCGCCATACTCGATATCCTGGAAACACCGGCGGTGCGCAAAAAATTCGGAATCGATGAGCAGGAACTTGTGAGGATCAAACAATGGGTGTCCGCAACCGGAATCCGCTGGGGAAAGGATAAGTCTCACCGCGAGAAACTGGACCTGCCCGGCTTCCATAACAATACCTGGCAGTTCGGCCTGCAGCGCATGCTTTTAGGCTACGCCCTGCCACCGGTAGATGACCAGACATTGTTCAATGGTATTTTTCCTTACGGAGAGATAGAAGGCGACGATGCCCTTCTCTTGGGCGCGTTCACGCATTTTACCCAAACCCTTTTCAATCGAGTTGCGCAGTTGCAGAAACCACGACCGCTGGCCCAATGGGCCGCCCAGCTGACTGAAATCCTCACTACCTTTTTCGCCTCAGACGAGACGAATGAAGGCGATCTCAACCAGATCCGGGGCACCCTGGCCGGTGAAGGCCTGGCGGGGTATGCGGCCTCGACCGGCTTTGAAGATCCAGTTACCCTGGAGGTCATTCAGGCGCACCTCGAAAAACGTATCGGGCAAGAGGCACTCTCCTTCGGTTTCATAAGTTCCGGCGTTACGTTCTGCACCCTTTTGCCCATGCGCAGCATCCCGTTTCAAGTGGTCTGTATGCTCGGATTGAATGACGGGGAATACCCGCGCTCCAGCCCGGCAACCGGTTTTGATTTGATGGCCCACCGGCGACAACTGTGCGACTGGTCTAAACGGCATGAAGATCGTTACCTGTTTCTGGAAAGTATCCTGTCAGCCCGCCAGAAATTAATTATCAGCTATATCGGCTGTGATCCCAGAGACAACTCTGTCCGGCCCCCATCTACCCTGGTGAGTGAATTACTGGATTACATCGCCAGCGGATTCGAAAGTGCCAGTGAAGGCGGCCTGATAGCGCAACTGGTCACCCGGCATCCGCTGCACCCGTTCAGCCCGCATTATTTCGAGGGAAACGACCATCTGGTGAGCTATTCCCAGACCAATTGCCGTGCAGCCCTTGCCAGCCTCGCGGACCGCCGGCCGGCGGCCGGTTTTCCAGAGCGCCCGCTGCCCCCTCCGCCCGCCGAAAAGTGGTCGACGGTAGCCCTGACGCAATTCTGTCGCTTTTTCCGAAATCCGGCCGAGTTTCTGGGCAAGGCCCGACTCCGCATCAACTTCAATCCCCGTGAGGCAGACCTTTTAGAAGAACGAGAACCTTTCGAGCTCGACCCATTGCAGGCCTACCCCATACGCAATGCCATCGTTGCAACGGGCTTATCAAAGGGGCCGGCCGAATTGCTATTACAAGTGTTCCAGGCCTCCGGAAGGCTGCCGCACGGCTACCCTGGAGAACTGACGCTCGCCCGTCTCTATCAGGAAGCTTTCGAATTTATAGATCAGGTCCAGGCCTTCAGTCGGGCGCAACCAACAGAGCCCTATGAAATCAGGGGCGTTTATGGCCTGGAACACCTGGTTTCCCTGGAAGGCCATCTGCGCAATCTTTACCCTGAAGGCCAGTTGTTTCACCGCTGCGCGGATTTAAAAGGCAGTGATCTGCTGGCCGCCTGGATTCACCACCTCCTCCTGAACACTGCCGATGAGGTGCCTTGCCCCAGAACGACCACGGTTATCAGCAAACAGGATCCCATCATCCTACAGACCCTGGCCCCCGAAGATGCGCATGCGGAGTTGAACAACCTAGCCGATCTTTTCATGTCGGGCCTGCGCAGCCCATTATGCTTTTTTGCAGAGACATCGTATACCTTTGCGGCCGCGGTGGTTGCCTCCGGCAAACCGGTGCCGGAAGCGCTGGCGGCCGCCCGTTTAAAGTGGAACTCGAGCAACCATCATACCGGCGAAGTCGAAAATATTTCTATCCTAAGAAGTTTTGGCAAGGATATGCCCTCCGGGCAACAATTTCAGGATACGGCGCTGACCATTCTCAAGCCCGTCTTTGATGCAATGCTTGCGTGAACCAGGATGGAGACAAGTAAATTGATATGGCTTTTAGACCTCTAAACCTAATTCGCATGCCGCTTGAGGGCCCCAGCCTGATCGAGGCCAGTGCCGGTACCGGCAAGACCTATACGATTGCCAACCTGTATTTGCGGTTAATCCTGGAAAAAGAGTTGGAAGTCCAAAAGATCCTGGTGGTGACCTTTACCGAAGCAGCGACCAAGGAGCTGCGCGACCGCATCCGCCGCAATTTGAATATGGCCCTGCAGGAGCTCGACCGGCCCGGAAGCGGCGGTGATGAGACCGCTGCCCGGATCGTATCGACAGCGGCCGCGCTTAAAACCGTTCCTACTGCGGCCAATCAGTTACAGCGGGCCCTTGTGTGTTTCGATGAAGCCGCCATCTTTACAATCCACGGGTTCTGTAAGCGGGTCCTTGATGAAAACGCATTTGAATCCGCCATCCTGTTCGACCTGGAACTGGTTATCGATCAGCGCCGCCTGGTGCAGGAAATCACCGACGACTTCTGGCGCCGCCAATTTGCGGGCGCATCCTATTTTATCACTGCGCTGGCATCCAGACATGGATTAAGGTACAGCCGTTTCAGTACCCTGGCTCAGCAACTGGCAAACAACCCCACCCTGACCATCATTCCGACAGTGGTGTCCGTCTCTCCTGAAGACATGCTCCGGCAGCACACCGAACTGAAGCACGCCTGGCGCGCATCCAAAGGGGAAGTGACCGCCATCTTGCAATCAGAAAACTCGGGCTTTAGCAAGTCAGGGCACCCCTTTTACAGGAGCCAGCTAGACGATTGGCTTATCAAGCTTGACAGGGCCTGTTCGGACGCTCCCTCACCGGACGACTTAACCAGCATTGCCATGTTTACAACCGATCACCTGACCGGACGCTTGAAAAAGAATTTTAAGTTGCCGCCGCACCGATTCTTTGATCTCTGTCAAGCCTATTGCGCGGCTGAAAAGGAATTTGTCGTCGGGATCCAGCAAGCCTATGCCGCCTATCTCAAAGCGGAACTCTCGCGCCGCAAACAGGCGGCCAACATTCAATTTTTCGATGACCTCCTGTCAAACGTCCACAGTGCCCTGCAGACCGAAGGAGACAGCCAGCTGGCCAGGGCCATCAGGGCCAAGTTTGACGCAGCCCTGATTGATGAGTTCCAAGACACCGACCCCATCCAATACGACATCTTCAGATCCCTCTTTGCCCGGGAGGATAAAAGTCTTTTTCTGATCGGGGACCCCAAACAGTCAATTTATGGGTTTCGCGGAGCGGATATTTTCGCATATATCCGGGCGGGCGGCGACATTCCCGATCAGCGGAAATACACGTTGGTTGAAAACTGGCGCTCCGAGTCGCAGTTTGTAGATGCTGCTAATTGCTTCTTTGGCCCAGTTGAAAATCCTTTTGTCCTGGGCAACACCATTGTTTATACACCCGCTCAGGCCGCCGCGCAGAGCCTCGGCAACCGCTTCCCGTTGACGATTGCCAATGATCCCCCCGGCAATCTGGTCCTGTGGTTTATCAACCGTGAAAACAGTCAGGCCACCGGCGCCGCCCCAAACAAAGACCAGGCCAGACGCACAGCTGCGCAAGCGGTCGTACACGAAATCTCCCGCCTGCTGACCAAGGCGGAGCGGGGCGAGGCAACCCTGGGTGACCGGCCAATCCTGCCCTCGGACTGCGCTGTCCTGGTCACCCGCAATGCAGACGCCCAACTGATAAAAGATCAGCTGGCCGAAGCCAATATCCCGGCGGTCACCACCCGGGCCGAAAACATCTTTAAAACCGGACAGGCCCGGGAGATCGAACAGGTCCTTGCTGCCGTTGCCGCACCCAGTGATCTAATCAAATTGCGAACTGCCCTGGCAACCGAACTGCTTGGCTGCCCGGCCGAAATCATTCTGGCGTCTGTGGAGGATGAGTCTCCCGGGAACGAAATGGAAAGGCATCTGGATCGATTCGCCGCATACAATGAGCTTTGGCAAATGCACGGCTTCATCCGTATGTTCCGAAAATTGCTGCAGTCCTACGATGTGGCCGTTAGACTCCTGCGCCATCCGCATGGAGAAAGAGAGCTGACCAATATTTTGCATTTGACCGAGTTGATCCATACGGCCGCCTTTGAAAACAACCTGGGACCCAACGGGGTGCTCAGTTGGATACAGGCCCAGCGCAATGCACAAGATGAAAATGAAGAACTGGAACTGCGGCTCGAACGTGATGATGCGGCTGTCCAGATCCTGACCGTCTTCCGCAGCAAGGGACTGCAATACCCGATTGTGTTTTGCCCCTTCATGTGGCAGGCCGAAGCTGCGTCCCGCGGCGCGGACATTGTCCTTCACGCGGATAACAACCTGTACCTCGATATCGGTACGGAGCAGCGCTTACAGGCCCACCAAGCCCGGGCGAGGCAGGAGAACCTGGCCGAACTTGTGCGCCTACTCTATGTGGCTCTCACCCGGGCCCAGAACCGCTGCTATCTCACTTTTGGCCGGATCGGTAAGGCTACTGCACTGGACTACATCCTCACCGGGGGTGCCAATCCAACCGCAGACATCTATGGCCACTTGAAATCGATCCTTAAAGATCTGGATGAGGAAACCTTGCATGCCGATGTAAGCCGTTCCAGGACGAGTTGCTCCGCCCACATCCGGGTGACCGAACCTCGTCTGGCCGCCCCGCAGCCTTACAAGCCGCCGGGTGCAGATCGACGCCCTGCATTGACCTGCCGCGTTTTCGAGCGGGGCGGATCCTGGGCCAACGATTGGATGATTGCGAGCTTTTCCAGATTGGTTGCCGAAAAATTTGGCCGCCGGGAACCCAATCCCGCTCACCAGTTGAAGGCGGATGAATTTACCGCCGAACCAACAGATCAACAACGGGCTCCGGTTGATACTTTTTTCGCCTTTCCAGGAGGCACCCTGACCGGTTCCTGTATTCATACCATTTTCGAGACGATCAATTTTTCACGACCGGAAAGCGGCCGTAACCGCCTGATTATCGACCGCCTGCTAAAGAAGTTTGGCCTGGCGGACGCCGGCCGGCCCCGGGGCGATATGGTCCAGCGCATGCTTATCAACGTCCTGCGAGCCCCCTTGCTAAAAGACGCCCCGGATTTCACCTTGGAGCAAATACCACCGGAACAGAGGATTCCCGAAATGGAGTTCTTTTATCCGGTCAAGCGCTTCACGCCGTCCAGCCTTCAGGCCGTTCTGACTGAGTTTGCGGACGAACCAACCGTTGAACGACCAGACTTCAGGGAAAAAATCGGGCAACTGGATTTCAAGCCGGCCGGGGGGTTCATGCGTGGATTTATCGATCTGGTTTTCAAGTTTGAAGAGAAATATTACCTGCTTGATTGGAAAACGAACCATCTCGGCAATACATTTGCGGACTATGCCCTCTCCCACCTGAAGAGAAACATGGGAGCCGCATACTATAATCTGCAATACTATATCTACACGGTAGCCCTGCATAAATATCTCGCCAGCAGGGTAGCTGACTATACCTACGACACCCACTTTGGAGGTGTCTTCTATCTATTTATCCGGGGAATCCACCCTGATTATCCAGGCAGCGGCATCTATTTCGACCACCCGCCGGCGGCCCTGGTGGAGGCCCTGGTCAACCTGTTCGGCCTGTAAACTATGGAAGATTACGATATTCAACGTCTGCACACCCTGAAACTGCTTCAGGATATCGACCTGCATTTTGCCGGCCTGATGATGACCCTGGCCGGTGATGCGGCCTGTCCGGAACTGGCGCTGGCGGCCGGCCTGGTGAGCAACACCACCGCGGATGAAAAGCATATCTGCCTCGACCTTGAAGCCAGCGCGTCCCGGCCGCTAACAGCCCTTTTTAGCGACGTTCCCGCAAGCGCGGCTGCCCAACTGCAGCACATACAGACACCGGCTGCCGGGGCCTGGTCCGCCAAACTGAAAGCTTGCCCGGTTGTGGGTGCCCCTGGTGAGTACCGCCCCCTGGTGCTGGATGGCCAAAACCGCCTTTATCTTTACCGTTACTGGGCCTACGAACAACAACTGGCCGCCGAAATCAAGACGCGGATCAAAGCCGATCGCCCCCGCGTCGATCACGGTCTCCTGCAGAAAAGCTTGGCGCGTTATTTCCCTCCACCCAAAGTGCAACCGGACTGGCAAAAAATAGCGGCCTTTGCCGCCGTAACCGGCCGCTTGACCATCATCTCCGGTGGGCCCGGAACCGGCAAAACCCACACAGTCACCAACATTTTGGCGTTGCTGCTTGAACTGGATGCAGACCTGCAAGTCGCGGTCTGTGCCCCGACCGGCAAAGCCGCCGCCCGCATCCAGGAATCGATCAAAAGCGCCAAGCAAACGCTGAACTGTCCGTCAGCGCTGCTGCCGAAAATACCGGAGGAAGCCACGACCATCCATCGCCTGCTGGGGGTCCGCCGAGATTCACCCAATTTCTATCACGATCAGCATAACCAACTCCCCATAGATGTTCTTATTGTAGACGAGGCCTCGATGGTATCCCTGGCCCTGATGACAAAGCTGCTGCAGGCCACAGCAGCAGAATGCCGGGTTATCCTGCTGGGGGACCGGAACCAGCTCGCCTCAGTAGAAGCCGGGGCAGTCTTGGGGGATCTATGTGCCGCTGCCGATACGGAGAACTTTTCAAAGACGTTTTGCGAGCAATACGCCGCCCTGGGAGCCGACGACCTGGTCCCGGGGTGTGCCGCCGACCAGGCCGTCCTGTCCGACTGTGCCGTAGAATTGAAATTCAGCTACCGCTTTGATGCCGCTGCGGCCATCGGTGCCGTGAGCCGCGCAGTGAACAGCGGAGATGCCGGAGCGGCCCTGGCGATTACAGATCAGGACACCAGTGGAACCATTTCCCGCAAGGCACTGCCGGATCCAGATGACCTGGAAGATTGCCTTGCGGCCCTTGTCGACACCGGCTATGCCGGCCCAAGTGCGGCTGAGGACCTGCAGGCCGCCTTCCGGGTTCTGGACACCTTCCGTATTCTTTGCTCGCACCGGCGGGGCCTGTATGGTGTCGCCGGCATCAACCGCCTGATGGAAGGTGTCCTGCAAAAAAAGGGCTTGATCGATGCTGTCGGCCCATACTACCGCGGCCGGCCGGTTATGGTCCAGCACAATGACTATACGCTCGGCTTGTACAACGGTGATGTCGGGATTATTTGGCCGGACGACAACGGTGAAAACCGGGCCTGGTTTCCAGATCGGACGGGTGGGTTGCGCCCCCTATCGACGAACCGGCTCCCGGCCCATGAAACCGTCTATGCCATGACCATTCATAAGTCCCAGGGATCGGAATTCGACCGGATTCTGATGATTCTGCCAAATGTGGCCGCGCCGATTTATACGCGGGAACTGGTCTATACCGGTCTCACGCGTGCGCGTCAGTCGATCGACATCTGGGCCGCAGCGGATATTTTTGAGACAGCGATACAGGCCCGGGTTGAACGCCGCTCCGGTCTGCAGGAGGCCCTACTGTGCCCCTAACACCGAAATCGAACGGAAGGATGATGAAAGCGAAAGACAAACAAGCAAACGATCCGGGGCACGCAGCCCAGCAAGGCGTCGTCACCGCCCGCAAATGCGACTGCTGCGGTCATCACGAAATGGGGATTACGTGCGATTCGGGCAGATACCTGGCGCTTAAACCGGGGATGCGGGTGCTGGTATTTGAAGTCGAAGCCGATGAGGCTTGACCCGGACCCGCCGGCTAATTAGGGCGTCTATTCCCAGGCAAGCGGTTAGTTGGCGGTTTGACCGCGCTCCGGCAGAATGAAGGCCAAGTTGCGCTTGGGCTGTTGGTCGAACCGGCCGGAATATAGCATCACGATGGGCAGACGCCAATCGTTATAATTCCCCAACTTGAATTGAGTGCATTTTTCTTGGCGTCATAACAAGATGCGGCCGCTAAAAACTCACTGCGCCAACCGTTTTTGATCCACAGCAATGCGGAATTTATTTAACCGTAATTCGGGGCCTGTGGCAAATCATTCCCGCCATCCGGTGGATCAGTCCCCAGCCTCAGCTACAAAAGGATGAAATCTTGACAAAAGGATTGAGCCGCGATTAAGCTGCCCTTGAACTTGCGACCATCCGGTGCTTGCTGATAATCGGGGATGGGTACCCCGGTCGGAAGACCGCCTGCAGGTCGCTCTTTTCACAAGCCTGTAACTGCTACGGAGAAAACCGATGACCGCCAAGTATAAAGTCTTGATCATGCGCTGCGATGACTATGATGCCAACAAAATTGAAGGCATCATCAAAGAGGGTATGCAGGAATTGGGCGTTAAGCCCTCCGGCAAGGTTTTGTTGAAACCGAACACGGTTATCGCGCACCCCGAAATCTTTCCGCATGCCTTCACCCGTAAGGAGGTCCTGGACGGTGTTCTGGGCGCCACCCGCGCCCATGGCCGGGGGCATGACCGAACTGGCCGTGGGCGAACGCTCAGGCATTACCATCCCCACCCGGTATTGTTTCAAGCAGGCCGGTTATCCCAAAATCATTCGCAAACACCGAGCTCGGACCCATTACTTTGATGAAACCCGCCAGGTGCTGGTCAGCCTCCAAAAGGACCAGTCTCTGCGTAACAACATATTCGTTCCCAAACCGGTTGCGGAGGCGGACTTTCTGATCAATCTGCCGAAGTTCAAGGCCCATCCATGGTGTCGGCTCACCCTGAGCCTGAAAAATTTCATCGGCATTCAGGACGACCGGCATCGCCTGGTAGACCATAACCTGTTTTTAGAACACAAAATCGCCGACCTGCAGGAGGTCATCCAGCCCAAATTTATCGCCGTAGACGCCATCACGGCCGGCCAGAAAATGATGCTGACCCCAACCCCCTTTCACATGGGCGCCATCGTGATGGGGACCAACTCCTGTGCCGTGGATACAGTGGGTTGCCACATGGTAAATATCCAACCCGCCGACGTGATCCATCTACGCATGACGGCCGAGCGCGGATTCGGGCCGCTGGACCTGGAGGAGATCGAAGTAACCGGCGACTTCCCCCTGGATGAAATGCAGGCCCGCACTCGGGATTTTCAATTCTGCATGGAAACAATTGATGACTATTTTCGGGATACCGGCAACCTGCGCTGCACGGTCGGCACCTTTCCCGAACGGCACTCGTCGGACTACTGCTGGGGAGGCTGCCCCGGTGCATTGCAGGAGGCCATGCACATATACAAGGCCTACTACCCCACTGTTCACCAAGACATTCAAAAGGTCCGCTATGTGGTGGGCCAGGTGACCCAGCCACTGGACCTGGATGATGATGAAAAGGTTATCTTTGCCGGTGACTGCACCAGCTATAAGGGCCCGCTCGGCGATCGGGAGGTCAGGATCGACAGCAGCTACCGAACAACCAGTGCGGTGGATGAAAAAAAAACCAAATCAAACGACATGGTATTGAAGACCATCAAAGCGCTCCTGGCTGCCTTCTTTCGCAAAAACCGCCGTTACGTCCATGCCAGAGGCTGCCCGGTCTCGGTGGGTGACCATGTTCATTATCTCTCTGTCATGGGAAAAATCAAGAACATCAATTTTGACCCCCGCCTGGTATTTTCGATCAACCTGTCCTACTGGACCATGCGGATTAAGCGGTTTGTCAACCACTGCCTTACTTGAGGAAGCTTCCCGGCGTTGAATCAAACCATATTTCATGTTAGGTTTATTAGTTGCAACACCCTTCTGAAAGACTTCATCTGCAACGCGTGAACACAAATCTGGCGGGCATGCGGGCCGGAATCATTGAGAACAGTACATGGATTTTTCTGCACAACAAGTGGCCGACGTCACCTTGATAGGCATTACCGGCCGGATTGATCACAAAACCGTAAAGGATTTTGAAACCGCGCTGGTGCCCTTTCTGGAGTCGGACAATCCGGCTTCCCATACAACCATCATTTTTAATTTAGAAGCGTTGGACTTTATTACCAGCGCCGGCTTGCGAATGCTGGTGATAGCGGCCAAAACCTGCGGACAGCAAGGCCGCGACATCGCGGTTGTGAATCTGCAGCCAATCGTGGCAGAGATATTCACCATCAGCCGTTTTGATCTGGTTCTCAAGGTGTTTCCATCCGTGGGGGAGGCCTTGCAGCAACTCTCGCCGGCTGCACTTGCCGACTATGAAGAACCATGAGTAGAAAATATGCGGACACGATTCTGGTGAACCCGGGGTTGCATTCCAGTAACCCCCGGCCGACAATATCCAGGTAAAAATAGAACGGGTGCTTCGTACGGCCGAGGGCCGCGCCCTGAAGAATTCCGCGGCCTATGCTGAATGCGTAATCGATATCAGAGAGGCTGATAACGCGGCGCCTGGATGCCAGCCACGGAAAAGGACATGCCGGACGAAAAAGAAACCAGATTGACTCCTACCACCAGGCTCCCGGACGGATGGCGGTCCTGGATGGCCCGTGCCTTGTACGGCGGTCACGGACGGCCGGTGGCCGTGGTCCTGCTTGTGGGTATCATGGTACTGCATGCGATCTTCGGCGGTGAAATGTCGCAACCACTGGGCAATGTGGTATTTGATGCATATCAACGCCTGTTTCCTCGCCGGATAGTACGGTTTCCGGTGGTCATCGTGGACATCGACGATACCAGTATCAGGGCCCTCGGCCGCTGGCCCTGGCCGCGAACACGCCTGGCCAGGCTGACCGACGCAACCCACCGCCTGGGCGCCCTGGCCATCGGGTATGACATTATAATGCCCGAACCGGATCAACTATCACCGGAAGTTGTCCTGGCCCACCGCCAGGGGGTCAGCACGGCCATACTGCAGGAACTGGCCCAACTGCCTTCCAATGATGCCATTCTCATGCAGATCCTCCGGCGTACCCCCTCGGTTGTGGCCCGTGCGGCGCTGATTGACAGCGAATCCACCCCGGTCGACAAACCGGTCCAAACCGCAGTAAACATCGTCGGTACATCCCCACTGGGGCACGTGACGACCTATGCTGATCACCTGGTTAATATCACCGGCCTGGAACAGGCAGCTTTCGGCTGCGGGTATCTAAACGATACCCGCGATCGAGATGGCGTCGTGCGGTCCATGCCGTTGCTTATCAACGTCAATGGCCAGTTGGCCCCAACCCTGGCATTGGAGCTGCTGCGCACCGCCTTAGGCGCCAACTGGTACAGCGTGCATGCTGATCCAGGCGGGGTCAACTTCATTCAACTTGGAAAATCACGGGTTCCGGTCGACCGGGACGGACGCATCCGGATCCACTTTTCACCGGCCTATACGGATCGCCGCGTTTCGGCTCTGGCTGTCCTAAACGGGACCTTGCCCGCCAATGCATTTGCCAATCAGGTCGCTATTATCGGGGTAACCGGGGTCGGCACCGTAGACGTGGTGGCCACGCCGGTGGCGGCGCGCATGGATGGCGTGGAGATTCAGGCCCAGGTGGTAGAAAATATTCTTTCCAATGCGCGCCTGATAAGACCGGAGGTTGCATCGGCAGTGGAGTTTGCTCTTTTTCTTCTGATGGCCGGCTTTTTCATACTTTTCCTGCCCCGGTTCCATCCGGGTTACGGGATACTTGCCTATCTGCTTACGTCAGCCTTGCTGGCCGGGAGCAGCTTGCTGGTTTTCCTGGTGAATCGCCAGCTGTATGACCCGACCTTTCCCATCACCGGCAGCGCCCTGGTGGTGGTGATGCTGATGACCGCCGGCTTTGCAGCCTCCAAACGGCGGCGGCGCGAACTGAACGCCGCCCTGGAAGCTGAAAGGCTGGAACGGGTCAGGATTTCCGGCGAACTGCAGGCCGCGCGTGAAATCCAGATGGGAATGCTGCCCGACCCATCCGACGTGGCCGGACTGCCCCCGCATATCGACCTGTATGCCCTGCTGGAACCGGCCACGGAAGTCGGTGGCGATCTATACGATGCCTTCATGATTGATGAACGGCATTTCTTTTTCGTGGTCGGGGATGTGGCGGGCAAAGGGGTTGCCGCCAGCCTTTTCATGGCCCTGAGTAAAACCTTGTGTAAGAGTACCGCCCTACGGACCGGGGTCTCCCTTGAGGATTTGATGAGCGCGGCCAATGTGGAAATCTCGCGTGATAATCCGGGCATGCTGTTCGTGACTGCCCTTGCCGGTATCATCGATGTGATGACCGGAGAAACCCAGCTGTGCCGTGCCGGTCATGATGCCCCGATACTGATCCAATCGGATGCGCCGCCGCAATTCATGGAAATCGAGGCTGGACCGCCTTTGTGTGTTCTCGATGACTTTAGGTATCCTGCCTTGACGGTAACGCTCCTGCCGGACGATATCCTGCTACTTATCTCAGACGGTGTCACGGAAGCCCAAGACCCGGATGAAGCGCTTTATGGACGCAATAGAATCCTGGCGTATCTGCAAAAACGGAATCTATCCGAACGCACGGCTGAAGAATTGTGCCGGGGTTTGTATGCGGAGGTAGAGCAGTTCTCGGGGGAAGCTCTTCAATCGGATGACATCACCATCATGGCAATTCGGTTTAAAAACCCGGATCAGGTAGGTCGTTAGCAGTTACCGCACAATCACTTCCACGCGACGATTTTTGGGTTCGCGGAAATTATTGGGAGTCGGCACCAAAAGTTCGCGCTCTCCCCTGCCCACAGCGCGGATAAAGTCGGCTTGCAGGCCCTGCCCGATAAGCATATTCTTGATGCGTTGCGCCCGCTCGCTAGATAGACGGTCATTGTCCTTCTCGCGCCCCACGGTGTCGGTATGTCCCGTCACCTGCACCTCGACGGCTTGCCGGCGGGCGACTTCTGCAAACAGTTCTGCCAGGGTCCCCTGCGATGCGGGCAGGACGACCGTGCTGCCTTCTTCGAAATAGAGCGTAAATGAAATTGGGGTCGGCGGCTGGGCAGCGAGGGCGGCTGAAAACGTTGCTTCCACGGCAGCCGTGGTTATTTCTTTTTGGTAGATCCGTCCTCCGGAGCCCACACTGGCGGACGTCAGCGGTTGGTCGATAACGGTCTGCCGGTCACCCTCGCCGATGGCCACCGCACTGTTGGGATTGCCCTCTTCGGGCAGCAGCACAACCAGGGTTTTCTTGCTGCTGCAGCCATTGAGATATAGCATTGCAAAGCAAATGAGAAATATACCACCCAGTTTCATCCCTTTTGACGCCATTCATCCTCCCGGGAACATGCCTGCGATTGAGGGATTTGCGAAGGTAGAGTGGATCACCTTCCGCCTAATCAGAAACCTGCACCGCCACCCGGGTGCCGCGAAACCCGAGAATTGTCGTCGGCGTCTTTATTTTCATGGCCGCGTTGTCGCGTTTGGCGATCTGCCCTGAAATAACGGTCAACGTGCCCCGGTCCAGGCCGGTGGTGAATTCACCCTCATGGGTCGTGGGGTTGAATCGAAAACGACTGAGTTCCAAACGGGTACCCGGACCGGCGGAAAACCGGGAACTATCGATAAAGGTAATCCCCACGCTGCCCTGGGGACCGGTTTCAATCACATCCGCCTGGAGTAAAATGTCGCCCAGTTTGGCAGGCTGGCGATTGTTGTCACGCAGGATATAAACCTCACCGGTGAGGGTTTTAATCTGTCCTATTTCGGCTAAGGCCGTATTTGCGGCGGCCAATACGGCTGCACACGACAGGATGACGAATAACAGTTTGGGACGCATACACCCTCCTTTGTCGCAGTAGAACCCATCTTAAAAAAGTCTTTTGGCCCAAACTCGGCATTGGGCGCTCATCTCAAGTCCTCAAAATACTTTCGTATGCCTGCGGGTTGATATCCGCGGACGCCTTGATTTTAAACAAAATCCGTTTTTTGAGATAGGTTCTCGTCATGTTCGTATAACTATTATATCTACCATATATCCAGAAACTTTAAAATCAATTCAGAGAGAATTGCAATGCCCGCGCAGTCAGCTTAACCCCGAATCGGCAGATTAAGGTCTAACCAATTGTTATTGTATATAAATTCTCAGAAAAGCTTCAGGCTGCCACCAGGCCGGGGCCATGTGCGGCCGCTTGGTCGCTAAAGGTTCCGTTGACAGACAGGCGGATATAAATTGAGTTGAACAAATGCCGTAAAATGTATAACTAGAGTTCCCGGGACGGGTTCATCGGGCAAATGGGAGTGAAGATGGATAAACCCACCTCCAGGGTTAAAAGACTGGTCATTACAATCCTTATAGTGTGCCTGCCGGGTTGTACAACCCTAGCGCCTCTGGTCGTATCCGGAGTCGGCTCCGGGGCCACCTACTCCTTCTTCAGCACAGCGTATAAAACGGAAACGTACCCGCTCAAGAATGTCTACCGGACCTGCCTCCAGGCCCTGAGGACCATGGCCATAAAAGCACATACCGTCGAGCAAAAAGGTGAGAAATATATCGTTAAGGGCTTGGCTGGCAAACGAAAGGTCGTCTTGGAACTGGAAACGGTTACCCCGGCGACAACCAACGTCATCATTAACGTATCCAAAAACGTCATCTTCCGGGACAAAGCCACGGCAGAAGAGATCGTTCATCAGATGACCCTGGCCCTGAAACGGGTTAAATCACGTGATTTAAAGCGCAAAGCCACACTGGCCGTCTCCGGCGCCCCGCCGCACGCGACCATCCGCATTTTGAATATTAAACCAAGGTTTTACCAGGGCATGGTGTTAAGCCCGGGTGCTTATGACTTACAGGTGAGCGCTAAAGATTATGACCAACGCAGGATCTTGACGACAGTCCGGCCCGGGCAGGACAAAATCGTTACGATCTCGCTGCGGAAGACTAAAAAAAAATAGGAAATATTTCACTGGCTGAGTGTCCTTGCCGTCAGCCTGCACCCGGTAAACAGTTTTTCCGGCCCAACCTTTCAATATGGGACTTGAATTTCATTCTATTAGGGGGTATGAAAGAGTCCTCTGAGGCTATTGTGACCAACCTGACCGCTATACCGCAATCTTACAATCCGTAGACGCATAGGCCCGTTGGTACAGCTGCTATTTCTTCTGATGCACCGAAAGTAGGGGGCCTTTTGGATGTCGCATATATGGACAGAAAAAAAATACTTGTCATTGATGACCAACGCAGCCAGTTGCGTTTGATCAAGCGGTTGTTGACCAGAATGGGCCACACAGCGGTAACGGTAGACAGTGCCGAAGAAGCCGGTCTTATCCTGCGGTGGGAACAGGATTTTGCCATGATCATTACCGACCTGAAAATGCCCTGGCTGGACGGGCTGCAGTTCTGTAAAGACGCCAAGCGTGCCCACCCCCGTCTCAAGATCTACGCCATTTCCGGTTTTCTGGGCGGCTATGACCCCGACGAGCTCCAAGCGGCCGGATTCGATGGCGTATACGAGAAGCCCATCAAGGAAGCATTGCTGCTCGAAATTCTCGCAGCTTATCAGGCCACGGTGCGGGATAAGCCCACCGCCGGATCTCCGAAACCCTGACCCTACCTGCCCCCTGACGCGACCGTTATCGCCTCACTTTACCGAACCAGGAAAAGCTCTCTTTGCGTCCGTTACCTATTTTGCAGGCTTTCCGGGCAGGATCTCATTTGGGCAGGCCGTTGTCCCGGAGCAAAGTGAGTCTGCGCCCCTTACCAGACGAGGCTAGGGGGCAGGTTGTTTCTGGGTTGCCCAATAAGCAGCCAAGTCTATCAGCTATCCTTGAACATACAGGAACGAAAATGAATTTCTCTTTTTCAGAGAGACAAATTACCTTGTGAAATAACGACTGTTGTCCTAAACTATAACTATCCAGCATGCGATCCAGACAATTGGATTTATCTTCGCAGCCGGTTATCATACAACACGCGCTCATAAACTTCCCTCCGTGCGGCTATGATTCAGTTCCCGGCCTGCAATGCCAGGCTCACATTTCCTTCCGCAAAGACCCGGCCCACCCATACAGTATGCTGAAATCGCTTCAGTACGTTCTCTGTTATCGCCTCATTTGCTGGCATGGGAGGTCCTCTATTCGCGCTCTGATACGCTGGATTACCAATCCTTTCCAAAACGGCAGCATGCACTTATGGAACAGGTTTATCAATTTTACATGTATTATCAGTCGTAAAGGAGGTGCAACATGAAAGCAGGTATCTATTTCACGGGAACCGGTCCAATTTTAATTCTTACCTCTTTCGGCGCTCTGGATGCGCCTGAGATGATTAAGAAACTCACTTTAAAAGGCATCAAAAAATTTATCGCTTTTGAAGTCGGTGAGGCCCTCGTTAGGGAGAAATATGGTCAGCAGTTCAATATAATTATGGGCGATCTTCAGCAGGAAGACGATCTCAGGGTTTTGGACTATGATGGGCACCATGTCTTCTATAATTTTTCCTTCAGTGAGATGAGTGATCCTATTTACCACGAGGGCTGAAGTCAGCTGGAAAGCCTGTAAGGTCTGCAGGCTTTCCGGTATCTCGCTCTAATTCACCTCGAATCCGGCCGTATTGCCGAGCTGAAATTGCATCTTTTGGCTGGATCTGCCGATGAGGCCATATCTGCCACGTCCTTGACCTCTGCAAGCACGGCTACGCCCCTCCTAAAGCATGTCTCAAAACGGCGGAAAGACGATAGCCGCCCCCAAATCTAAAACCCACACTTTTTGAAGTATGCATAAAAGGGTTAAATCACAACCATCATTCTTTGATGATTTTAACCCGTCCTAAATCCAGTCCAATTTTTAAGTAAATGTAATTACTAATGTTTTTAACTTTTTAAAATGTTGGTATGTTTTTTGCTGGAAATATGCATAAGGGAGAAACAGCCTGCCACACACACTCTCAGCTGATTAGCAGGCATTGACTGATTGTTTAATAGAAAAAAGACTGAGGCGCCTTATGATTGCTAAAAAAAAGAGGGAAGAAAACCGGAAAACAGGCCCTGAAAAACACCGTACGCGTTTCCATCTGGTGGAAAAAGAGGTCCTCGCCCTGCACGCGTCCCTTGATCTACAGACCGTGTTGACCGCCATTCTAGAAAGCGCGGCCAATATTGCGCATTCCGAGGCCAGCACACTTTTTCTCATTGACCAAATGAGCGGCGACCTTAAGTTTGCCGTCCCAACTGGGCCGGCGGCCGAAAAATTGGCGGATGTGCGCATTAAAAAGGGTGTCGGCATTGCCGGATGGGTTGCCCAAAATGACAAACCTATTATCATACCTGATGTAAGAGAAGATCCCCGGTTTCATCCGGAAATCGATAAAATGTCCGGTTTCACGACGCATTCGATCTTGGCGGTCCCCTTAAGATCAAAGGGCAAGGTGATCGGTGTTCTGGAAGCCTTGAACAAACAAGCGGGGCGGGCCTATTCCAAGGAAGATGTTATGCTGTGTTCTTCCTTTGCGGACCATGCTGCCCTGGCAATCGAAAATGCCCAGTTGCATGAATCCCTGGAGATTAAATCCGTGGAACACTGTCGCCTGCAAGTTGAATTGGTCGAAACGGAAAAAAAGCAGGCCCTGGAAAGATTGTCCGCTGGAATCGCACATGATCTGAAAAATATTATTAGCGCCATATCCGGATTCGCTGAAATCGCCATGCTGGATGTCCATGATAAACCGGTTCGGGCTGATATCAGTGAAATTCTGAAGGCCAGCAACAGCGCCATGGACCTGGTTGACCAGATTCTGACGTTCACGAGCCAAGGCCAGCAGGAAAAGATTCCGGTCAAAGGCCAGAAGGTGCTCAAGCAGGCAATCAAGCTTTTCCGGATTTTCCTGCCGGAAACTATTTCGATTCGCGGTAATTTTTCATTTCAGGATGGTTTGATTCTCGCAGACCCAAAGCTGATGCATCAGGCCCTTACCAATCTGCTTAAAAATGCCCGGGATGCCATTGGTGATGCCCCAGGGGTCTTGAACATTGAGTCCAGCCTGGTCGAATTGAGCACGAATCAGGTTCTGGTCCATCCCGGATTGAAGCCGGGCTGGTATATCAAGTTCACCATTGCCGATGATGGCTGCGGCATGGATGCAGAAACCCTGAGCAAGATCTTCGACCCCTACTTTACCACCAAATCCGGTGGCGTGGGCACAGGCATGGGTTTGCCCACCACCCGCAGCATTATCAAAGACCATGGTGGCGCGATCAACATTACCAGTACCCCCGGAGAAGGTACCCGGGCGGATATCCTGCTGCCGAAGATTCTGGCCGAGGTGGAATCGGAACCCTTGACTTTCGAACAACTACCCAAAGGCAGCGAGCGTATCCTGATAATTGACGATGAGCGCACCGTTGCTTTCACCCTGAGCAAAATGCTTCGGTCTCTTGGTCACGATTGCACCTCGGTAGGCACCTCTGAGGAAGCCCTCGACATCTATCGCCAGGACCCGAACAGTATCGATCTGATCATTACCGATTGGGCCATGCCGGGAATTACCGGTGACCGCCTGGCTGAATTGGTTACCGAAATACGCAGTGATGCCAAAGTTATTATCTACTCCGCGTTCAGTGGTGAACTCGACCAGGTGAAATTCCGGTCCAACGGGATCCGGGATTCCCTGGAAAAACCGATTTCCATGGAAAACCTTGCGAATACGGTCCGGATTGTGCTGGATGAGTCCTGACCTACAGTAGGCCCGCGTCGGGCGTGAATCCCTACTGGTCGGCAAAATTGGATTTGCCGAACCAGCGGGGGATAAAAGTGAAGGCCGCTGACCGACAGCAGCGGCCTTTGCCTTTTTATGGGCCGCCGCATCAGCAAAAAGCCGAGCGAGGGGGGGTACCTTGCGTGGGAATTGATTGCATTTGAAAATCGCTGGTCATTGTCGTCCTGCCAAGGGCGGTTGATAACAGGTAGGCTTGGTAAGAACCGACGTCCAGTGTGTGGTTTCCCCCCAGGAGACCCGAGGTTGCCCCAAGGCTTGACAGACACCGATACAGCCTTAAGATATGGTCAGTGAGAGGAAAAAAATGCCATAAATACCTCTCATACCTCCATAATATCATCCGGGGTGGCTTCGCGATACCGAAGCCACCCTTTCTTTTGCCGTATGCCTGGCAACTGTAGGCACCCGGCTTTATTCGGCTTATCCCCCCAAGAAGCGACCAAGTACCAGGGCCACGGCAAACAGGCCGGCGCCGATACCAATCAGGATCAGTCCCAAGCGCCGCTGGTCCATCGTTTTTTTGGGGAACGCTGCCCTGGGATCCCGCTTATTTGTCGGATTTTGGAAATAGTAGTTTTCAACCTCCTCGATGGGCAGGTAGTCCAAATCCCAATGGGTCGTATGGCGGACCTTCTCACGCTCTGTATATAGCCTTTTCTTGGCGGACTGATTGGCCATCATTACCTCAAAAACTGTTTTCGATCTACACTGCGAGGTTCTCTGGATCCATACATTAAGCTAATCCCTTTTCTCCGGGACGCAACTTCGCCGTCGACCGTCATAGCCGTTTCCGCCGCGAGCATTGTCCCGCGCTATCGATTCTGTTATCCTGATGGACGTTGCATTATTCATCGCGTTAACCCCATATTCTGGTGACGACCATGCATTACAAGTACTGCCCAATGTGCGGGCATCCTTACCCGGACAAATCCGACCCTGCCGGGGTTCATCAAAACTGTCCGACCTGCGGCCGGTGGCAATATCACAACCCCCGGGTCGGGGTTGCTGTGGTTCTTTTGCAGGACGATCGCCTTTTACTGGTAAAGCGCCGGGGCTCCTACGCCGGCCAGTGGTGCATCCCGTGCGGCAACGTGGACTGGAACGAGGACTTGCGCACAGCCGCCCAGCGGGAAATGCACGAGGAAACCGGGCTGCAGCTCGCCATTGGACCGGTTCTGGCGGTTTACTCGAACTTCCATGATCGGCAGCACCAGAGTGTCGGCGTCTGGTTTTGGGGTGACCGCCCTGCCGGCGATCTGCGGCCTGGTTCGGATGCTGCCGCGGCAGGTTTCTTTGCTTTGAACGAGCTCCCGGGACGAATGGCATTCCCCACGGACCGACTGGTTTGCGAAAAACTGAAACATGGACTGGACAGCGGACTGCTGATCGACTGGCTGGCGGCGGCCCGCAAACTGGAAAACTGATACGGCATGGATCACGACCTTTCCATCATCATCCCCGCGCTGAATGAAGAGGACCACCTCCCGCGTCTGCTGGCCGATCTGCAAGCCCAGGTGCGGGTAGGCCTGGAAATTATCGTCTCCGATGGCGGCTCTACGGACAACACCCTGGCAGCCTGCCGTGCATTTAAACCCATCATCGTGGCCGCTCCCCGGGGCCGGGCCCGACAACTAAACGCAGGGTTCCAAAAATCGACCGGCCCCAATCTTATGTTTTTACATGCCGACTCGCGCTTGAGAGACCCGCAGCTATTGGCTGAAGCCCTCGCGTCCTGGCAGCGGGCACTCACCGTCAGCGGTGATGATAGGATCGCTGGTCATTTTCCCCTTACGTTCCTGCGCCGCGAATCGGCTCATGACATGATCTTTCGCTACATGGAAGGCAAGACCCATTTTAACCGGATCAACACCACCAATGGCGATCAGGGGTTCTTACTGAAGCGCTCTTTCTTCGAGTCGTTGGGTGGCTTTGATGAGAGCCAGCACTTTTTGGAAGATCAGAAACTGGCCGAAAAAATCCGCCGGCGCGGTACCTGGATGACGCTGCCCGGCAAGTTGTATACCTCCGGACGCCGCTTTGAAGGGGCCGGCTGTCACCGGCTGTATATTTTGATGAGCATGCTCATGGCACTCTACAGTATCGGCCGGATGGAGTTCTTCAACCGATCCAGGGGCATCTACGCCAGCCAGAGCGAAACCGGGCATTTGCTGCTGAAGCCTTACTTTGCCGCCGCTATCAGGATGTTCGTATATGATCTGGGGTTGGCTGGGGCCCTGAGGACCTGGTTTTTACTCGGCCGCTACATCCGCCAGAATTCCTGGCAGATGTTTTATTTCTTTGATGTGTTGCTGGATACGCCACGGAAGGCTGGGGCTTATCCGTGCCTGAGGTTTCACGACAATTATTTCGGACCTGCTATTGACAATCCCGTCTGCGACTTCATCAACACCTTCATCTCCTTCTTCTGGTTCATGCTGGTATTGGCGCCATATTTCTTAGTTGTGGACACCTTGTGGCCCCAGGGACCGGCAGCACCCGGAAAAAAAGAACGCCCGTAACCCGGGAAACAACCATCCCTGTCATTGCATCGGCCGCGCATAGCCCGATAATGAGAGGCGATCTCAAAAATAGGATTCTGGTTCAAGGTGTGCGGTGGCCGTGCGGTTCCCACACGTTGCGGGATTTCTCATGCTCCTATTCCCCAATTGTGCGTCGTAACCTTGGGAATAAGCCCTTATTTTGAGTTGGCTTTAAAGGTTTTGCCTTGCGGCCTGGAAAACGGCAGTGGGGTGCCGAAATTGAGCACCACGAACAGTCTATCAGCCGCAGCTTAAGCGGAGGCTGAAAATTGGGTCAATCCATCGTCGCCATGCGGCTATGCCGGACAAGCAGACATTTTCGAGATAGTCTTCAGTGCTCGTCAAGGGCCCTTATGATCAGAAGGGGCCGATCGATGCGCTGCAATACCCCAGCCGCCACGCTGCCGTAGAACACACGCGACAGCCCACCCCGGCCATGGCTGGCAATGGCGATCAAATCAACATTCTCGGTGTTGGCGGTGCGGATAATCTCTTCCACAACCGGTCCATGTGCCAGGCGGATAATGCCCTCGATCCCTTTTTCACGGAATTCCCCTTGCAGACCGGCCAGATAGTTTTCGATTTCTTTTTCCTGGGCGGCGAGCCCCTCTCTATGAATGGAGGTGTATTGACCGCCGGAGGCCACAACCGTGCGCAGCGGTTCGACCACTACCAGGAAAATCACGCGGGAAGAATACAAGGTGGCCAGGTTTTCCACATGCGGTAGAATTGCCTCGGCCCGTTTGGACTGATCCAGCGGTACCAGGATTGAGTAATACATACCGTCCTCCTTTTCCCCTCGTTGGGCATGGGGCGGTTAAAAAAAGCGCGGCAAAAATACAACAGTGCTGGAGAGCATACGGGCAACCGTCAGGTCGGATAGAGATAATCTCAGAATCGGCCGGATCTGATAAGCTGGAAAAGGGCATCCGGTGATAAAGGGCAAGCAGGCGTCGATCAAATGCAGCGGCAGGACCAATTGTGCTCAGAGCCGGTGCTGGTAAGCAAAAGATAGCGTATTCGCGGCGAAAAAACCAGTATCTTTTCTCAGCCGGGTCCTCATGAGTCGTCGGGTACCGGCTCAATGGCTGTCCCTTCCCGGAACACACCCGCCAGTGGCTTGGGAAGGCAAGTTTGCATGCAGTGATTTCCCCAAGTGTTACCGCAACCGGTCATGCCAATGCGCGCGCTGAACGGGCCCCGAAACCAGCGTGTCGAATTTGATTATTTTGAAAAAAAAGCGTACGTTGATGCATCTGGCCATATCCGCACCGATATTTCATGCAATCAAGGAGTCGCGATCAATGCCAACCTTTCCCGAAAATGTACTCGACCTGCTCAACGCCAATATGGGAGGATTTAACGAAGCCGTGGGCCTCCGCTTTGTCAAAGCAGAGCCGGCTGAATATGTGGCGGAAATCAGCATTACGGATCGACACCTGCAGCCCTATGGTCTGGTGCAGGGCGGGGTCTATGCCGGGATGATTGAAACCCTTTGTTCCACGGGCGCAGCGTTGACGGTCTGGGAAGAAAACAAATCCACGGTCGGTCTGGAGAACAATACCTCGTTTTTAAAAGCCGTCCGAGGCGGCCGTCTGCGTTGTACAGCCCGTCCGCTGGTACTGGGCAAGCGTTCGCATGTCTGGGAGGCCAGCATACATGATGACGAAGACCGTTTGGTGGCCGCCGGTCGGGTCCGGTTGCTGGTTCTGGAGCCCGGGGCTCAGGCCGCCGGTGCCAAAGTCGAAATGCAGACGGATGCCACCGGGCCCAACGCGCATTTACCTTGATTTCAACAACGTGCACGCATCGGCGGTATTGAAGACGGCCTGGCGGGTATCCTGCGGTGCGAAAGTAAGCGAACAGGCTGCCGGCGATTCCAGGCAAACTCGCCCGGCAGCCTACTCGCGTCGATCAGGTGGTTTCCCGGTCCGAGATAGTTACCATAACCGGTCTGTCCCTGGTTCTATCTATTGCCGGGCCTGCCCCAGACCGATTATCTGGAGGGCGTCGGTAATTTCATCCAGAATGACCGGGTCATCGATCGTTGCCGGCATCTTCCACTCTTTGTTATCGGCAATCTTTTGGATGGTGCCCCGCAGGATTTTCCCTGAACGGGTCTTGGGCAGCCGGGCGACCACGGTGGCTGTCTTAAAAGCCGCCACAGGCCCGATTCTTTCCCGGACCATCTTGATAACCTCGGCTACAATCTCATCATGGGGGCGCTCAACCCCGGCATTCAGCACCAGAAAGCCGATGGGAAGTTGACCTTTGAGCTTGTCGTCGACCCCGAGTACGGCGCACTCGGCCACATCGGGATGATCCGCCAGGACCTCTTCCATAGCGCCGGTGGACAAACGGTGGCCGGCCACGTTGATGATGTCATCGGTGCGCGCCATGATATAGGCATAGCCCTCATCATCGATAAACCCGGCATCCGCCGTCTTGTAGTAACCCGGGAACTCTTCCAGGTAGGAGTCCAGAAACCGCTTGTCATTCTGCCAAAGGGTAGGCAATGTGCCCGGCGGCAACGGCAGCTTGACAACCAGGGCGCCGATTTTGCCGGCTTCCACCGGGGTGCAGCTTTCATCCACAACCTGCAGATCCCAGCCCAGCACTGCTTTGGTGGGCGATCCGTGCTTCACCGGAAAGGCGTGCAACCCCATGCAGTTGGCGGCAATCGCCCACCCGGTTTCTGTCTGCCACCAGTGGTCGATCACCGGCACATTCAGGTTGCTCTCTGCCCATTGGAGCGTATCGGGGTCGGAACGCTCTCCGGCCAAAAACAGGGCCTGAAAGCACGAAAGGTCGTAGTCCTTCATCAGCAGCGCCTGGGGGTCCTCCCGCTTGATGGCGCGAAACGCTGTCGGCGCGGTAAACAGGGCTTTGACGTTGTGCTGGGAAATTACCCGCCAGAAAACACCGGCATCCGGGGTACCCACCGGTTTACCTTCAAACAGGATGGTGGTAGCGCCTTTGAGCAGCGGTGCATAGACGATATACGAATGGCCGACCACCCAGCCCACATCGGAGGCCGCCCAGAATACGTCGCCGGCATCGATGTTGTATACCGCTTTCATGGACCACTTGAGGGCAACCATGTGCCCCCCGTTGTCCCTGACAACGCCCTTGGGCTGTCCGGTTGTGCCGGAGGTATAGAGGATATACAGCGGATCAGTGGCCGCCACCGGCACACAGTCGACCGGAGCGGCAGTTGCCTGGGCTTCCATCCAGTCGATATCGCGGCCCGCAATCATGGTCGCTTTTACCATCTCGCGCTGAAAAATGATGCATTTGTCCGGTTTGAATTCCGCCGCCTCGATGGCCCCGTCCAGGAGCGTCTTGTAGGGAATGATCTTGCTGACTTCAATCCCGCAGGAGGCGGACACAATCACTTTGGGCTTGGCGTCATTGATCCGGGTGGCCAGTTCATTGGCGGCAAACCCGCCGAACACCACCGAATGCACCGCCCCGATGCGCGCGCAGGCCAGCATGGCGACGGCGGCTTCGGCAATCATGGGCATATAGATAATAACCCGGTCGCCCTTGCCGACACCCTGGGCGGCCAGAACCCCGGCGAACCTGGCGACCGTGTCGCGCAGTTCATTGTAGGTGTAAGTTTTAATCGTACCGGTCACGGGACTGTCATAAATCAGGGCAGCCTGGTCTCCCCGGCCGTTCTCGATGTGATAGTCCAGGGCATTGTAACAGGTATTGACCTGTCCACCGGTGAACCAGCGGTAAAAGGGAACGTTGCTGTCATCCAGCACCCGGTCCCACGTTTTGTACCAGTGGCAATCTTTAGCCGCGGCACCCCAGAATGTATCCGGATTCTCCAATGACTGGGCATAGGCCTCATCATATTTTGTACTCATCAGTCTTGCTCCTTACATTACAGGTCGCCGCAAAGCGGAGTTTCCGCTTTGCGGCGAGGTCATAGATTGACAGTTCCGGTTATCCCCACAGACCCCATCCAAAAGATGCGGTAAATACCATGGAAAATACCACCAGAATCATCATCCACATGTCTTCCTTTTTCATATTACTGACTCCTTTTTATGTCGTCCGCTTTCAAACGGCTCGTTTTGTAACAGGGTACCAGTCATCAGGTTTCCTTGACGACAATCATCTGCTCGGAATCGGCCCGCCGGATCTGCTCTTCCGAGGTAGTGGCCATTTCAGCTTTGAAACAAAGGGCCCACATCATCACGATACCCACGATCCACCAGGCAATCTGCCAGGACCAGATGGCGGGAAAGCCGCAGAACGAAAAGGCCTTGTTGGCCAGGATACAAGCGGGACCAATGGCAAAAAAGTACCAAAGCGGCACGGCCACCTTCATCTTTTTACGCCAGGACTTTCCGGCTGGGGTGGGCTCGTCTACACTGTTGAGCCATGCCCGGACTTCAGCCTGGCGTTCAGTCGTCTCCGGTTTGTCCTTGAAACCGAGGCCGCGGCAAAGATAGGCCACGACGAAACCTACGGCGACACCCCAGAAAGCAGGATGCATGGAGAGCGGCTTGGGGATGATTTTATAGGTAACAAAAATCGAGATCATCGCCGCAATCATACCCAGGATCGCGCCGATGGTCGGAAATCGGAATCCCCAGAGGCTGCCCGACAGCAGGATATACATAATAAATCCGAAACAGGTCGCCAGGGCACCCAATATCACCAGGGCGGTCGTCGACGTCAGTCCCACCCCCAACGCGGCAATGATCAAAAGGGTAGCCAGGATCCGGTTGACCCAGATCTGCTCGGCATCCGAGGCTTTCTGTTTTTTGATATAGCGCCAGTAGACGTCCCGCAGCAGGATGGACCCACCGGTACCGATGTAAGGTGCCGCGGTCGAATGGATGGCCGCAATGGCCCCGACGAAGACGATCCCCAGCATAAAGGGCGGCAGGAACTCCTGCATCAGCAAGGGCACAACCACCTTGTCACTTGCGATTGTGGCAAATTTGCCGACGCCGGCCACCTGGAGAATCTTGGCACCCATGCCCTGAAAAGCGGCAAAGAAGAACAGGGAAAAACCAACCACAAAGGTAGACATGAAAGCCTGCTGCCAGGCCAGCGGTTTCGGGGATTTGATCCCGAAAGTCCACATGGTGAACGCCGGGGAGCACTGGATGCCCATCAAGGCGAACATGTAGGTCAAGATATAAAAGGAAGTCCAGCCTTTACCGCGCAAGGCCATATCAATGACCCGAGGCACCTCGAGATACTTGGATTCCAGGGCGGCCAGCTTGGCCGAAAATCCGCTCCAACCACCGAAATGAGGCGCGTTGATGACATAAAAGCCCAGGATAATGATACCACCGACCAGGAGAATGAACTGAATGACGCCCACCCAGGTAGACGCTTTCAAGCCGCCGGTGCAGACGTAAAACCATACGATAAAGCCCATGAACAGGGCACCCACGGTAATAGGCACGCCGCAGATGACATTGAACAAAGCGGCAGCGGCCATCAGTTGCAGGGCTGAATAGAACACCGCGTACAAGACGGCGGCCAGTACGACCAGCCAGCGAATCGCTTCGCTGTTGTAATAATAGGCATACATGTCACCGGGCGTGATGAACCCGTAACGCTTGCCCATCAACCAGGTGCGCTTGGAAAAAAAGGTCCCGGTGATTGGAATGGTGATGACGTAAAATGAAGCAAATGCATACGCCAGACCGAATTTCCAGATGGCCCCCGGGTGACCGATGAACGTCCATCCCGAAAAAGATGCGGCCGTCGAGGCCATCAAAAATGCAAAAAAGGGAATCGACCGGCCGGCGATAGCGTAACCGGAAGAGGTTTTCTCAGTAAAGTACCCTTTCAGCCCCCAGTAAAAGCAATAGCATATATAAATGCCCAACATAATATAAACCCAAGTGGTTCCGCTCATGTTCTTCTCTGCCTCCTCTTCCGTGATTGATGTAAGATGTGTCCAACCTGTACCGGCCTGCCGGTGGCACCTCCTTTCATGCCGAACAGATCCGTGACAAACACCATCTGCTCGGCCGGCACATTAAAATTGGCCAGTATGGAGCAAGCGCCATGCCAAATGAACCTGATTCATTTTTAGATATTGATTTAACAGCCTAAATTCGATTAACGCGGTGAGGAAACACAATCAGGCCTGCCAAGCATAAATTAGGGTCATTTAGCCCCAAAATTCGCGCAAACAACTATCATTATTGAAGATAATAATTTGGGGCTTTTTTACCCTATTTTGGGGCTTTTGAGATCCCATACTGCTTGATCTTTTTGAAGAGCGTCTTGCGGTTGATGTCCAGAGCAGCGGCAGCTCGACCACGGTGCCACTGATGTTCGTGCAGTACTTCCTGGAGGAATTCGCGTTCAAAGCGTGCCATGGCACTGTGCAGTTCGCGGTTGGAACCGGTGGGTTCGATGATAGGGGCCGGACCCGTCTCGGCCGGAGAACTGCCGGCAGTGGACGCATCCATAAAATCCAATTTATTGAGGGTCAGGTAGCGGTGAATGGCATTTTGCAGTTCCCGCACATTACCGGGCCAATCGTAGTGCTGCATCATTTTCATGGCATCCGCAGGAACCGCCGGGACCTTGTCGTCTTCGCTGAGAGAGCTCAGGAAATGGTAGACCAGCTGGGCGATATCTTCGCGTCGTTCACGGAGCGGCGGCAAGTGGATGGGAATGATGTGGATACGGTAGAAGAAATCCTCGCGCAGGCGTCCCTGTTTTACGAAAGCCTGCAAATCCCGGTTGGTGGCGGCAATGAAGCGGACATCCGGGGTTTTGATATCGGTACTCCCGATCGGTGTGTACCCGCCGCCGTCGATCGCCCGCAGGAGTTTGGCCTGCAGGTTGAGGTCCAGTTCACCCACCTCGTCCAGAAAGAGGGTCCCGCCGTCGGCACTGCTCAAGTATCCCGGGTTGTCCAAAGCGGCACCGGTGAAGGCACCTTTCTTGTACCCAAAAAATTCGCTCTCCACCAGGTTGTCCGGAATGGCCCCGCAGTTGACGGTAACAAACTGGGCCGCGCTGCGGTCGCTCAGTTCGTGAATGGTCTGCGCCACCAATTCCTTGCCGGTTCCGGACTCTCCGTAGATGATCACATTGGCCCGGGAAAAGGCCGCCTTGAGAATGAGTTCATACACCTCCCGCATGACCCGGCTTTTGCCGACAATCCGGCCGAAGCGTTCACCGCCTTTCAGGGAAGAGCGCAGGCGCAGATTCTCTTTACGCAGATGGGCCTGACTGGTTTTGAGTTCCTCCACGTTCAGGCGGCGGCGGGTGATATCGACGTGGGTCCCGATCACCCGGACAGCGCGGCCGGATTTGTCTTTTTCCACCAGTCGGGCGCGGCACAGAACCCAGCGCCAATCCTGGGATTTGGTACGCATCCGGTATTCGATCTCAAAAGTCGCCACCGAACCTGAGGCGATATCCGCCATGCGGCTTTTCAGCGGTTCCTGTTCATCGGGGTGAATCAGGTCGTACCAGGTTTCGACATCCTGCGACATTTCATTGGGAGCATAGCCGAACATGGCAAAAAAGCGCGGACTTAAATAGATCCGGCCGGTCACGATGTTGTAGTCCCAAAGCGCATGCCGGGCGGCGGAAAGGGCCAGGTCCAGGCGTTCATTGCTGCGGCGCAAGGATTGCTCGGCGGCCAACCGTTCGTTCATCTCCCGCTCCAGTTGACGCTTGTTGTTTTCCAGGGCCTGGGTCCGCTCTTTCAGGTCGGCGGTCCGTTTTAGGATTTCCTCCTCCAGGTGGGCCCGGTAGCGCCGGTTTTCCACCCGCAGGCGAGCGCGCTCCAAAGCCTTGCGTACGGCGTGCTCTAAAACCGCCATGTCTTGGATGGGTTTGGTGACAAAATCCCAGGCCCCCCGGTGAAGGGCCTCCAACACGTCCTGCATATCACCGGTGCCGGAAATGACGACAATGGGTATTTCCGGGGCCTCGGCTGTAACCGCGGCCAGGACCTCCAGGCCGTCTATTTCCGGCATGCGCAGGTCCACCAGGACGATGTCCGGTTTTTTTTCACGAAAAACGGTCAGACCGATCCGGCCATTTTCAGCCATGAGGACGTGAAACCCACTGTCATTCAGGTACACGGAGACACTTTCCAGCACGATGGGTTCATCATCGATGATCAGAACGTTTAATTTTTTATCAGCAGTGGTCATGCCGGTCTCCGGTCATATCTCTCACGCGGACAAGGGCAGGCGAATCAAAAAGGTAGCGCCCTGCCCGGCCCGGGATTCCACACTCATGGTCCCCTTGTGGTTGTTCACGACGATAAAATAAGCCACCGACAAGCCCAGGCCCGTGCCGATACCCACATCCTTGGTGGTATAAAAAGGTTCAAACACCTGGTGGCGAGCCTTCTTTGCGATGCCTGGACCGGTATCGGTAACCCCAATGTTTAGAAACCCTGCGTCCACCCGCAGTTTCAGGATAATCCGGGGCGGCTGCGACCCGGGTGCCTGGGCCATGGCCTGGGCAGCGTTGCGCAGCAAGTTCAGCAGGACCTGTTCTATCTGGGTCGCCACGCAGAGGACCTCGGGCAGATCGGCCGCAAAATCGCGGACAATTTCAATGCGCCTGAAATCATACTTTTTCTTGAGATCGTAATCGTGGGCGGCCAGTTCGATGGTCTTATCCAATAGCTCGGCCATGTCGACCGGTATTTTACGGGAATCACTATTGCGGCTGAAATTGAGCATGTTGGTGATAACTTCGGAGGTACGAATCCCGGATTCACGAATGCCGTTTAGAAAGCGGAGGATTTCCCGCTGCTCAAGGTAGGCGTTGACGGCTTCCAGCTCGGTGCCACAGTCCGCCGCGGCAGACTGGTTATCCGGCAATTCCACGGAAAGCCGGCGCATTATATTTTGGACACTCTGGATCATACCACCCACCGGATTGTTGATCTCGTGGGCCATGCCGGCCGCCAGACCCCCGATGGACATCATTTTCTCGGTCTGGATCATCATATCTTCCATGCGGACCCGGGCGGTCACGTCATCCAGGCGCACGACCGCGCCTTCCACCCCGGGAACCACCAGGGGGTAGACCATGATATCGAAATACCGCATCTCAGATTCCACGGGTAGACGCACCTTTTCGACTACCTGGGCCGTATTGTCCTGCAAGGCCCGCCGAACGATCTCCACCTGGCGCTCGAGCTGGGGAAGCACACTCTCCAAATCGGCACCCAGGGCTTGCTCCTGGGGCACCCCGGTCATCTTCTCCGCCTCGCGATTCCACTGGGTCACCCGCTGTTCGGCATCCACCCCCACCAGGACAGACGGCATGGAATCCACGATATTCTTCAGGTAATACCGCATGCGGACCATCTCCTGCTCCGTCCGCCGGCGCTTGGTGATGTCCCGGGAGACGCCGAGAATATTCACCGCCTGTCCGCTGTCATCCCAGATAAAGCTGCTCGTGACTTCCGTCCAGATCGTACCACCGTCCTTGCAGGTCATCTCCAGGACCATGGTCCGGGGTTCCGCGGCAGCCGCCCCCTCCCGGCGGACGGCTGCGATACTCTCGTCAAACACCTTGTGCGCCTGGGTCCACGATTCCGGTGTAAGCGACTGTTCCAGGGTGAGATTCAGGGCCTCTTCCGGTGCCAATCCCCGGATACGTTGAACCGAGGGACTGTAGTAGGTGAAACGGTAGCTGTCGATATCCAGCACCCAGATCATATCGGTAACGTTTTGAGCGATCAGCCGGTATTGCAATTCGCTCTCCCGTAGGGCCTCCTCAGCCTGCTTGCGTTCTTTAATCTCGGCTTCCAGATTACTTTGGTAGGCCTCCAGGCGTTCCATAAACCCATTGAAATAGGAGGCCAACCGGCCGATTTCATCCCGGCTGCGCCGCCGCATGCGCACGGATATGTCCCCATCCGCTCCCAGGCGAAAACGGTTCATCAGTTCCCGCAGAGGATTGGTTATGGAGGCCCCGATCTGCATGGAGAGCGGGATGACCAGGGTCAGCGATACCAGGACGGTAAAGAAAATGATATTGCGGATGGTATGCAGCGGTGCGTAAAATTCCTCCAGGTAACTCGAAGAAGCAACAATCCAGTCGTACTCGGGAATGTAGTTGAAAATGACCAGCTTCTCGCGGGTATCAGCCTCGTCCGGGTTTCTCCAGGAGTAGGTGATCTTGCCGCTTTTACGGCGGCAAATCTCGCGAATGAAATAGCGCCCCTGGGCGTCCTGGGCATCGTAATAGTTGTGGCCCTCGAGCTTCGGGTGCAGGATCAGGTTGCCGCCGCTGTCCAGCACATATGAATACCCGGTCTTGCCGAACTGCAGCGAGAGAATACTTTCCCGGAAGTCGTCCACCTGGACCAGTTCATAGAACTCGTTCCGGTATGAGGAGACGGAAATGATCCAGTCCCAGGGGGCGAAGTATTTCATATACAACGCTTTGGGACGGGCGCGGGCTTCGCCAGGATTCTTCCAATCATATTCCAGGTAACCGGCTTTGCGGGCGCGCTGATCCTGGATAAAATCGTATTCGGAAAGATCGGCGCCGTGTAGAGCCTCTCTGGGATGAATCTGGATAATACCGTCACTGCTCAGAATATAGATATACCCCGTTTTACCGATCGTCTGGCTCAACAGGACGGCGCGGGCTTGATCTTTGGCTTCGAATTCATCCAGGACACCGCTTTGATACTGCTTGTAAAGGTATTCAACGATTTCGAAGTTTTTCTCGGCCACGGCCCGCAGGTGATTCTTGATGGCGGTAGCCGCTGAGGCCCGGGCCATATTCAAGATGGTGGCCGTTGTGTTTTTCAGTTCGCTCTCAATGCTGGATTCGATGTGGCGGCGGACATTGGAGTAGATGACGACGCTGCCCAGGGTGATGGAGAGGAAGAAGACCGCCGAGTAGCTGATCAAAAGCTTGTAGCGGATACGCCAATCTGCAAACCGTCGCAGCTTCATGGGTTGCCATCCCAGGGTTTGGGGATATAAGGCCGGCCATTCATCGCGGCCTCCAGCGAGCGCACGGTATGGTTGTATCGGCCGGGAGCTCCGGTCGGTTGCATGTTTGCTGCGTGGTCTGGACGAAACGGCATGCCTATAGTTTCCCTTTTGCAAAACAAAAAAAAACACTAAGCACGATTGTCGGCCTCATGTCAATATCCGGTCCGGGATGATGACCCTCACGTTGCCTGCGGACAAGGGTCTGTACTCCACATAAACCACCATAATTACTATGTATTGATAAAAAATTAACCTCCAGCGGGGGTATGCGCCTGGTCGTCTCACCGGGCGCACGTCATCAACAAGACCGTAAATCCAGGCAAGAGTGCCTCCTGGGGTCTTCAGATAGGGCCAGACGGCCGCTTCACAGCATTGGATCTGTCCGATATGGTGATGGCCTGCATGGCCGCCACCCGGGACGGCATAAACCTTTGCGTTTAAGCTCGTTCTTTCAAAACCTGCGGACATGGTCTATAGTCGCCCAAGTTGGCATACCGGATTTCATCGGAAACCTTCACGCGGCTTTTGAGGAATAATTGAAACCACGCTACTTTTACGGCTACAACATCGTGGCCGCCGGTTTTATCACCCAGGCAGTCGTCATCGGCGCCATGTTTACCTACGGCGTCTTCTTCAAAGAACTGGAGGTAGCCTTCGGCTGGTCGCGCACCCTGGTATCAGGCGCTTCCTCGGTAGCGTTTCTCTGCATGGGAATCGGGGGTGTCATAGCCGGGTCCCTGAACGATCGCTTCGGTCCCCGCAGTATCCTGACCTTTTCAAGTATATCGCTAGGGCTGGGCTATATCCTGATGTCGCAAATGGGAGCACACTGGCAGCTTTACCTGCTGTATGGACTTTTGGTGGGCATTGGTTTTGCCACCCACGACGTGATCACCCTCTCCACCGTGGCCCGCTGGTTCGTCCGGCGACGGGGAATGATGACGGGACTGGTCAAGGTCGGCACGGGCGGGGGGCAGCTGGTCGTCCCCTTGCTGGCAGCCGCGTTGATTGCGCGCATCGGCTGGCGACCGGCCTACCTGGTGATCGGGATTCTCTCCCTGGCAACATTGATAGCCGTGGCCCAGATGATGCGGCGGGACCCCCGGGGCATGGGGTTGCAGCCTGACGGGGATCCACCGCAAGCGCCGTTGGAGGGGCAACCGGTCCCGGTGTCCAGCTTGACCCTGTCCGCTGCTGCGCGCACATTGACCTTCTGGAGTCTTTGTATCGCCGAGTTCATGATCTTCGGCTGCCTGCTGACCACCATCGTCCATATCGTGCCGCATGCGCGCGATCTGGGTCTCCAACCGACAGCGGCGGCAGGGGTGCTCTCAACCATCGGCGGGGTCAGTATGCTGGGCCGGATAGTCATGGGCACGGCCAATGACCGCATTGGCGGCAAGCGCTCACTGGTCCTTAGCCTCACGCTGTTGATCATTTCCCTGGTTTGGCTGCAAGTGTCCGCCAGCGCCTGGATGCTGTTCGTTTTTGCGGTGCTCTACGGATTCGCCCATGGCGCCCTGTTTACCGTGATGTCCCCTACCGTGGCTGAATTTTTCGGGACCACCTCTCACGGTCTGATTTTTGGCATGGTTCTTTTCAGCGGCACCCTCGGTGGGTCTTTGGGGCCGCTGATTGCCGGCTATATTTTTGATTTGAGCGGTGCCTATCGCGCGGCATTTATTACGCTTACCGTCATGGCTTGCAGCGGACTGATCCTGGCCGCTTTTATAAGACCTGTGGAAGCGGGCAAATGACTGCCGGGAGTTGAAACACCTCATCGCCTTTATCCGTGGTCGTGCGTTCTCCATCACGGCATTTCATGTCTCAATACACAAAATAGCTCTCCGACAGACACTCCACCGCGTCCATGGTCTGTTTTCCCAAATTTGATCTAAGTCAATGTTAAACAAACTAAATTGCATTAGAAAATGAATTGTATGCGCAATGCCGACTTCCTTAGGGGAGCATAACCATAAGATGATTCGGATTATGAATACACGCAATCAACCGCTGACAGCAGAGGGGTCACCACCCCCGGTGAATCGTTTTAAAAAGATTATCGATCACGTGGCCAGGCAGAAAGTGGACCTGTGTTGGCACTGTAAAACCTGCAGCGCCGGGTGCCCATTCGTGGAACACATGGATCTGCTGCCCAACCACGTCATACGTCTGGTGCAGCTGAACCAAAGGGAAGAGGCTTTACGGTGCCGCACGATCTGGATTTGTGTAGGCTGTCACACCTGTTCGACCCAATGCCCAAACGCCATCGACATCGCATCTGTCATGGATGCCCTGCGGCAGCTGGCCATACATGACGGCGTCATCGATGCTGAAACGGATATCTACAAGTTTCACAGGTATGTCTACCAATCGATCCAGAAACACGGCCGCCTGAACAAGCTGGAGGCCCTTTCCCGATTCAAACTTGGCTCCGGCCAAATTTTCAGCGACTTGCAGGCGGGGCTGAAAATGTTGACGCGCGGCAAACTTGATGTGCTGCCGCACAATATTGATGACCGGGGTGCGCTGGCCGAGATATTCGCCCACTATGATGAACGCCGGAGGAGTTTCGATACCCATGAATGAGATGCGCCTTGCCTATTATCCCGGGTGTACCCTTGATTCTACGGCGCGTGAGATTAACGACGGCCTGAAACAGGTCTGCCAATACCTGGACATCGACCTGCAAGAGATCGATGATTGGAACTGCTGTGGCTCATCATCCGTGCATGCCGTTAGACCCCAATTGGCGGTCTCCCTGGCTGCCCGCAACCTATTCAAGGCCCAGGATACGGGCCGGGATCTGATGGTGATGTGCGCCGGCTGCACCAATCGCCTGCGAACCGCAGCTCACCATCTGCGCACCGATGCGACTACCAGGCGGGTCAATGCGCAGATTCTGGGAGACAGCCTGAATGGTGACATGGATGTCCACCACCTGCTGGACCTCGTACCCCGGCGGCTGAAGCAAAAACCCTGGAACGGGGCCCTGGAGAGACCTTTAAAGAAATTGCGGTACGTTCCTTATTATGGCTGCCAGCTGGCCATCCCACCGGAGCTGCGCCACCATCCCCGGCTTTACGGCAGCATGGAAAGCGTGATGGCCTGGTTGGGTGCGGAAGAACACACCTGGGGCTATACCGCCAAGTGCTGCGGCGCCTTTCTATCCGTTGCCCGCCCGGATATCGTTGTACCGATGGTAACCGACATCATGGACCAGGCCCGGGCTGCCGGTGCGGAATGCATCGTGACGGCTTGCGCCATGTGCCAGCTCAATCTGGAACTGCGCAGCGCTGAACCTGAAAACCGGCTCCCCGTGTTTTCCATCGTGGAGCTGCTGGCCTATGGACTGGGGAGCGCGGACTGGCCCACCTGGTTCAAGCGCCACCTGGTCGATCCCCTGCCCCTGTTTGAAAAACGCGTTCTTTGAGACCGCCGGGCAATAACCGTTATCAGCTTATTCGCTTGGTCCGCGGGTGGGAATACTTCGAGCCCAGGCCCCAACCCAAACACGGCAAGATTTCAAGTCGCCGCTTATCCTTGCCTGCGCAAAGCCAAATCACGGGACTGCGGTTCAATGCGCATTTGCCCCTGGGAGCCATAACCGTAAAGCCAGTCGGTCTTGTTACCTGACAGTCGTTTTTTCGCTTTGCCGGTCTTTTGTTTGCATACACGCCGGGTTACGACCAGCACGAGAAAATGTAGAGGTTCTAGCATGGGAAAATGGGCCTTGCGCTCAGACCTACATTTTGAGCAAATGGCGCTTCCGGGCAAATTTTAGATGGATTCTAAATGCCTTGCCAAAATTATGGCTCCGCCCTATTCAACTATTCACAATCCCAATTTTCAGAACGATCCTAAGCATACGACTCAAGGCCACGTCAGGGGCATGTTTAGAAACCGGCGTTTGCCTGTCTTCCCCTGGACGCCGTTTGCAAACGAACCAAGTGACGATCCTCTATAGGAATAAGGAGGAAGCATGCCGAGTCAGGTTACCATCGCAACTTTCAATGCCGAGAATTTATTCGCCCGCTATAATTTCAAAGGAAAGAAAACCAACCGGAAAGATGCCAAGGGCAAACGGGTATACCGACCCTACACGCCTTCTGAACTGAACAAGGCCGTCAAAGATGGGTTCATCCTCGACAAGGACCTCTTTAAAAAATCCCTGAAACCGATCCGAACCCTCACCGCCAAAACGATTCGCGCCGTCAAAGCCGACATTGTCGGCCTTCAGGAAATAGAGAATCTCGATACCCTTAAGAAATTCAACCGTGAATACCTGAAGAGCGGCAAGTTCAAATATCAAATGGTCATCGACGGCAATGATAATCGCTACATCGATGTAGGCTTACTGTCCAATATCCCCATTGATGCTATCCGCACCCACCAGTTCGTGCGCAAAGGCCGTTCGAAGACCTTTGCCCGGGATTGCCTGGAAGCCCATTTCAAGATCGACGGTAAGCCCCTGGCGGTTTTCGTAAACCATTTTACCTCCATGATGCGGGGGCGGGCCAACTCAAAGTACCGCCGGGTCGGTCAGAGCAAAGCCGTATTGCAGATTCTCAAGGACCGCTTCGGCCAAAATTTCGGTAAAGAAAATTTTGTGATATTAGGTGATCTCAATGATTACATGGTTGCCGGAAAGGAAAATGAATCGGGTATCCGGGCTCTGCTGGCATCCAAGCAGATCGAGAATGTCGTCGATCGCCTAGCAGTGGCTGACCGCTGGACGCATTATTACAAAGGTAACAAATCCTACCACCAGCTAGACTACCTTCTGGTAAGCAGCGCCCTATCCAAAAAGAATAAGAACGTGTTGCCGGTAATCGAACGCCGGGGACAACCGTTGCGGGTCAACCAGAAAAACAAACCACCGGTAGTGAAGAAGTTCTTCCCGGGAATAAAGGGCAAGGCCAAGGCTTCGGATCATTGCCCGGTGGCCATCACATTGCAGCTTTAAAGTTGAAAGCTCTGTATGTTTTAGAGTATTTTTGAGCGGTGCTTTATGTCCAATCGATAGCTTTCATGGGCAAACTTATTGATTAAGGCTGATTTAGATACATCTTTAGGTAAGTTTTCGTACGTTTTCTGGCGGACAGCCTGGCTCGACCACCAATCGTCCCGCAACAAACCATAGGAGGTTTTAATGGCTGCCTATCTTGTAGGCCACATTACAGTTAAGGATGACAAACTATGGCAAGAATATGTTTCCGGCGTCGCAGAGTCTGTTGCCCCTTTTGATGCCAACGTGGTTTTCAGAGGAAAGCTTGATAAGGTTCTGGCCGGCACCCATGATCACGATCTAGTGGTTGTCATTGAATTTTCCGACCTCTCTACTTTAGACAACTGGTTCAATTCAGAAACATATCAGTCTCTGATTCCAATGAGAGATAAAGCCGCGAATGTTACCATCACCACTTATCAGGCATAGGCCTTGATGAAATGGTACTATCAGATCAAGATGTAAAACACGATGGGCAGGCCAAAGAATACAAGCAAAAACAGAAGATCAGGATTCTTGATTTTGAAAAAGGGTTTACCCTCACCGCAATTATAGCAGTCACTATACCGCAATCTATTATTGGCGCCACAAGCGCATTTCCAGGTTTGCATAGAAACTTCCTTGTACATATTGACAATAAAATGCATTGCTAAACATTGGGTTTAGCCCATTACCGCTATAACTTATATCGGTTCAGGTATGTCCCACTTTAGCCGGTAATTTGACATGCGGGCTGAATCCCGCCTGTAACCTATTGGTTTGTTGCACGATTTACCCCTCAACCGGAAACAGGGTTGCGTTACTTTGCCGGAACCCCTCAGGTCCAGCGATATACCCGCCAAGATTCTTGACATATCCAACCCAGTATCTAGCTTAAGTTCCTAAACACCGCCAACAACATCTGGTCACATCCACTTTTTGGCGGTAAAAAATGAATAATGCTTCTTACCGTATGGGAGGTATGCACATATGAGCGATGAACAAGTAAAAACGCTTTGCGCCCATGTAGAAGATGAACTGCAGGTCAATGATCCGGAGGCATATATTGCCCTTATCAAACCGGCGACTCACTTCTGCCAGGGCTGCGGCCGCAGCGCTGCCAAGGCTGAGAATCTATGTAAACCCCAAGAATTCTAATCCAACGCAATAGCCGCCCCTTCTTGGCCTCTACCAGGAAAGGGCGGCCCATATAGCCACCATTTTCGATCAATCTGTCTGAGTGCCTTGCTATAAGATCATGCGGAGCGAAAGATTGTATAAAAACGATCTCCTTGCTTTCGCTGAATTGCGCTATTCGCAGCACAGCACAGTTCGCTTCAAACCGCACATGAACCATACCCTTAGTATTGGGGCCGTAAACCGGGGGGAGGTACTTTATCCTGTAAACCGAGAAGAGGCCCGGTTAGCCCCCAGATCACTGATCAACATCAATCCTGAAACCCGGCACGCATGTAATCCGGCCACTGAAACCGGTAGAAGCTACAATATGCTTCAACTGGATATGGCCCAGCGCCGGTGAGCAGCTGATATTCAACACCTTACCCGTCTCTAATATGAATTTACTCGTTCAAGGGCTGGTTATAACGGTACCCAACCCCAAGAGTTTGATCTTTATCGCCGCATTCCTACCACAATTCATCGATGCCACCCGCCCCCTAGGGATGCAATTTATCTATATTGTTCCGACATTTTTAGTGATCACTTTTTCCGTAACATCAATTTGGGCTACAATCGCAGGGAACGTAAGCGCTTTTCTGCAGGGTCAACGAGCCTTTCAATCAGTTTTCCTTTTTTTTGAACCATTTCACACCTTGCTTCAAAATTTGGAATCCCACCAAAACTGTCTTTTCAAAAACATGAATGACGCTACAAATGATGTAGGTGCTCAATCGCCCTGCTGATACGAGCTACAATATTTTGCACTTTTTAAAATACCCTCCGGTGATAAAACTTTCAACATGTTCTAATCATTATGTTTTTTGATATATCTAATTTTGGCACGATATTTGCGGGACAATATTGATAGAGGGCGTTTATGCTTTTTTCATTTTACTGAAGCGTGAGGTGACTTATCTGCCCGAGCCAATGCAAAGGAGATAGTAAGGAGGCATTGATGATTCAAGGAACAATCCTAGACAGGCGTTCATGTGACGATCGTAGAGAAGAGGAGACCTCCACTTACTCTGGCCCAGATAGAAGGGTATCGGGGGAGAGGCGTGATGAAAAAATCACCATCTGTGTTTTCTGCGAGGAAATCTGCGGCAAAAAGAAAAGCTGGTTTAAAACACCCAATCCAAAAGACAAAGCTGTGGATTACCAAATTTACGTATGTGACAAATGCGCCTCAAAACTTAGTCAACCGATTTACAAGGATTCTCGAATTGGCCATTAGCTGCGCCTAAACACGCTACGCGCAGCATTAAACCGCCTCGTGTAAAGAACTGGATTCGTATTTATACAACCCAGGGAGCGAGCCTGGCCATCCGCAGGTCAAGGGGTTTGCGCAACCAACTGGAAAAGCTTTAAATTTTTCTATTAATGCCGGGCGGCCACATAGGTATAAGCGAAAGTATTACAGGGGGTAATGAGGAGCACCTCAGCGTTCTATTTGACGTAATGAAAATTGTTTGAACATTCTTATTGATTCTAACATGACGGGCCATTATAGAGGACCGCGTTTGGAAAACACGGTCCTTTTTTAATTTGTGGTGCGTCCTTTGAGCAAAGTACTCAATCACCGATATGGTGCTGTCTTCATTTAGAGGCTGGAATCGAGCCGGTCTGGCTCCCACCAGCTACAACCTTGGACTTGACGTCGACCCAAGCCGTCATGATAGATAGAAATGTCTCTAATTGATACAATTACAAGTGCTTCTAAAACCAATGACTTTAAAAAGATAGATGAACAAACCACTCAGAGCTGAAATTACAGAGCCCAAGGATCTGCAGCAAAACTTGTTGTCTGAGGGATACCGCGCTAGGCTTTTTAAAACCCATGTCCAAGGGGCCATCGTCCGGTCGATTGCTTCTGCGGCCATGTGGTTGTTTGCCCTTTTTGCATTTTGGTTCAGAGACATCCAGGCTGCTAACTTTATTGGGCTTACCAGCTCGGTCCTGTTCATCGTTCTGATGAATCCTCCCACTCTTTTCATTCTAAAACGCATTAGCCAAAGGAGAACGTACGCCAACTTTTCTATCTTTATCAACATACTGGAGGTTATCGGCTATACCGGGGTTATATATTCGGCCGGCGGATTTGAGGCCACGTTCCTGACACCGATCTATGCCGGCCTGATTACATATCTTGGGGCCATGGCGCCTCGCAAAGTGACCTTTGTTATCGCAGGGTTTTGTGCGCTATGCTATGGATCCATGGTAGTCCTGGTAGGCCTGGAAATCATTCCCAATCTGAAAATCGACCCTAATTTCAATCCGCCCCTGACGACTCAAATTATTAGATGCGCCATCGTCATGATCCTGCTTTTTATTGTGGCCTATATTTCTGCATTCACGGCCGGCAGGATCAAAGCCGGACGCGACCGGCTGCGCCTGCAAAACAAAGAGCTTGCCGAAAAGACGATTGAATTGGAAAATTCGCAGGTCAAACTAGCGGTTGATATCATCCAGCGCAGAGAAGCCGAGCAAAAACTGCAAAAAAGCGAAGAAAGGTACCGTTTTCTGGCCGAGAACATGGCTGACATCGTCTGGACCCTTGACCGCCAGTTCAATGCTACCTACCTGAGCCCATCGATCGAAAAGGTGCTCGGGTTCACACCCGAGCAGATGATGCAGCGCAGCATGCAGGAAATAATCAGTCCTGAATCTTGGAAAAAGGTGCGAGAGGTGTCCGCCAGAGCATTTCAACAGGATGCCGAGCCGGGTGAGGATCCGGACCGTACTATAACCCTCGAAGTCGAATATTACAAAAAGGACGGCACTACCGTATGGATGGAAGACACTGCCAGGGCGATACGGGACCATGCGGGCGACATTGTAGGGGTCTACGGCGTATCCCACAACATCACCGCCCGCAAAGAGGCGGAAAAGCAACGCTTAGAGCTGGAAAGACATCTCCTGAAAACCCAGAAGACCGAAAGCCTGGGGCGTATGGCGGGGGCCATCGCCCATCTGTTCAACAACAAGCTAAGCGTGGTGCAGGGCAACCTGGAATTATCCATGGGCAGGCTGTCCGCTAGAGATGATATTCAGGAGAACTTAAGGGATGCGATTGAAGCATCTAAAGAGGCCGCCGAGATAAGTGGTCTGATGCTGTCTTACCTCGGCATTGGTTTGGGCAAATGCAAACTAATTGACCTCTCCCGGGAATTCCGTGAAAGCTTGCCGTTGTTACAGGACACGCTACCCACCGGAATTATCCTGGAAACGGATGTCGTAACCGATAGCGTGGTAGTGAATGCCAATACCAAGCAGTTATGGCAAGCAGTCAGTCAACTGCTCAGCAATGCCGGGGAAGCAATCGGCCGCAAGAGTGGCAAAGTCAATCTATCCATTAAAACCATCGCGGCTGGCGATATCCCCCTGGCCGACCTGTCTCCAGCCGATTGGGAACCCACCGTGGATCGCCTGGCCTGCATCCAGGTCAAAGACACAGGCTGCGGGATAGCCGCAGATGATATGGATAAAATATTCGATCCCTTTTATACGACTAAATTCACAGGGCGCGGGTTGGGACTGGCCGTGACTTTGGGCTACGTTAAAGCATGGTACGGTGCAATTGGGCTGGAAAGCAAAGTTGGCCATGGGACGGTTGCCCGCGTCTATCTGCCGCTTGCACAGGATGATATTTCCAGCACATCCGACAAGAAAACAGCCAAAATATATTTGCCGGCAGAAGGTGACACGGTGTTGCTGGTAGATGATCAGGAAAGCGTACTCCGCCTGGGAACCAAGATGCTGAAGTTCCTTGGGTATAATGTCCTTACAGCGAGTTGCGGATCTGAAGCCTTGGAACTGTTTCGCCAAAATCGTGACTCTGTCCGTTGCGCGATCACTGATCTCACCATGCCGGACATGGATGGTCGGCAGACCCTTGCGTCCTTGCGAGAGATTGATCCCGACCTACCGGTGATGCTGTCTAGCGGTTATAACGAAGCTGAAGTAATGATCACGAATGGGGCCGACCAGCCACATGCCTTTCTACACAAGCCATACTCATTGAAAGAGTTGAAACAAAAATTGAGTCAGGTTTTTGAAGATAAGGTCTGAAGGTTTAATTAAGCAGACGCTTTGGGATCGAGCCATACCAGCCAATATAGATGCATGAAAACGGTTACCTCCTACAGGCAGCAGCCCTTTCATTTATTGATAGGCCCGTTGAACCCCGATTGCAAAATCAAAGCGTGTGAAATCCCGCTACCGGGGCAGGATGCAAGCCTGCGGCCTAAGGATTCCAACTTAAATGCTAAGGTTTAAAGGATTGTAATTTCAATTTTTTAAAAACATTAGGGCGCCTCATTTTTTTGCTGTCTTGTTCCCTATCGGCTCCCATTTTCAATAATTTACCTGTTTATGGGAATATTTCCTCTCCTCAACCGCATAGGGTGCTATAAAATTCTGTGGCAGCTATATTCTTTTTAGTCTATCCTATTAAAACAGTTAAAATAGATTGGAACGAATCGCTTTTCCCAGCTGCTTTATACTGTAATTCCCACGTTATTTCATGGAAAACTAAGTGACACCATAAAAAGGAGGCCGACAATGGACTATGTAAGTATCGACATTTTAATTGGAATTACGGAACGATGGGGCGAAATGCCAAAAAAGCAAATAGCCAAAGAGTTAAAACTGAGCTTGAAAGATCTTAATGATTACGCCTACAGGATGGCGAATGGGGCGTATGGTGATGAGTGGGAACTTCCCAAGACTAAAAAGTATGGCCCCTATGATGAGAGACAGGATATCGACATAAAAGTCGGCAAGAAAAGTTACCCTATTAGAGTGCCGAACTGTGAATGGCCAAAAAAGAAAGGTGACATTCAGGATGAGATAGAAGATACATTAGGTGTGGTAACCTCTGATGTTCTATTTGTTGGAGTTGTAATCTATCACGCTAAAGAGCACAACCTCCGCAAAAAGAAAGACTATCTTAAGAAGTGGCAGAAAGTCATCGACAGTGTCATGGATTTACGTAAACTAAACTTCTAATCTGTCACTGACCGCTACGCCTGCGGCCACCCTTGGCTTGCAGGTGAAAATGTCCTGGCTGCACAAATGGGTGTGCAGAATATGAGCGGATATAAGCTGGGCAATGAGCAGGGGAGATGGTGGCGGTGCCGCTGGCCTGATGTTCCGGACTCTGTTGGATTGAAGGGTGCCCTGGGTATGCAAACACCCCTTGAGCTTTTTATTTGGCCCAAATACTCTATTACCAGCAGGGTAATTCTTATTTCAAAGAATGAACCACCAATTACTATTTTAAAATTCGTAGGGTAAGCCTTGAACTCGCTGACACCTGATCAAGGGGACGACATGCAACAGATTAGGATTTTAGAAAGGCGCAGTGGCCGAGACCGCAGAACCAGTGGCACCGTCCCGTACACTGGAACTGAAAGACGGGTCTTGAGGCACAGACGGACTGGATATGACCGGCGGAAAGGCTGGCCCACAGTCTGTGTCTACTGTGGGAAGGTTTGTGGTGTTAATAAAGGTTGGATTAACGGGGCCGCCACAGTAGAAACGACTGTGGAGAGCCAGATCGGCATCTGCGCTGAGTGCTCCCCCAAGAAGTTTCCCCAGCTTTATATTGACCATTGATCTGAATGCTCACTGCTGAGTCTTGGTTTTCAGTTGACACATAGTCCCAATTGCCATATCAAATTGAGAGTTCACATCTCAATCACACATCCATTCACAATCGAAGTATCTCACGCAGGCTGAGTCACCGCTGTAGCTGAATCTCTATTCTTCCCTCTGCGATCTGTTTCCGTCATTCACTGGAAGGAGAATTAGCCATCATGGGAGTACATCTGAAGTTGCCCTGTAGGGCCTTCACAGAGGCGGCGTGCCTCTGTGAAGGCTATCTGTTGAAGGATTTATTTCGCTACCGCAGCCATATCGTTCCACCAAAAAAGGAGGGCAGATAATGGGAAAATACCTAATGATTTGGGAATTAAACTTGGAACACACGCCGATTGATCCCAAAGAACGTGGAGAAGGCTATGAAATGTTATTGGCTATGGTTAAACAAGACATTCAAAGCGGCTTGACAAAAGATTGGGGTAACTTTGTCGGTGAAGGCTCTGGGTATGCTATTGCAGAGGGGTCTGAAGTGGACGTGAACAAGATGGTACAGCAGTATACGCCCTTTGTAAGGTTTAAAACCCATCCCATCATCTCTTTGGAAGAGGCCGCGCACGTTATCAAGTCTATGACCGGTTAAGGTCCCGATTGATCAAATCTCTTTGATCATTATTGTTGGGAGGGGAGGTAAAAATGCTTTGGGTATCCTATGGAAGAGTATCTCAAGGAGGCATACAGGGGATGGTTGAAAATCCATCGAACCGGGCTGAAGCTGTAGCAAAACTTTTAGGTGCTTATGGAGGAACCCTTGTAAGCTATCATATGCTCATGAACGGTGATGTTGACTTTTTTATCGTTTCCGACATTCCCGATGATAAAATAGCAGATGTAGCCATCGTGAATGCAATGCTTGTCAGAGCATCTGGAGCGATCGAGACAATCGCTACTGTCCCTGCAGTACGTGCTGAAGATGCCATGGCGCAGATGCAAAAGGCCCAACAAATGGCAGCGGCAATGGCGTATCAAGCACCCACAGAATAGGGCGAGAATTGTTCCTCTGCGGATTTTGAGCTTGCTGTTGCTGAGCAAGGCACGTAAAACTTCGCCGAACCTAGTTTTGTATCTGCAACTTGAGCGGTTTCCATAAAGGAGACCGCTCTTTCTCTTGATTGGCGGCACCCCTTAAAAACGTGTTCGGATCCATGACCGCAGGCATACTTACGCAAGCCTTTAGATACAGGCTTGTGAATTGCTTGTGTACGCCAGGGAAAAGTTTGGCATCACAGCATCCAGATCATAGTGTACCCTTATGGACACTTAGCACCACAGGAAAATAAAGCGGCCGTAGAGAGGCTGGATGGCCCTGAATTTGATGCATCCAAACGCACCCTATCAGCGCCCTACCGCAAAGAGGGGGGACGCCAAAAAGGCTAACCCCCTGAATTAATAAGTACGCCCTTGAATACCGATCACAAGATATAATAGCATGAAATCCCGTTACCGAGGGCAGGATTTAAATCTAAAACAGTTTGCAATGAGCGCGTATCATTTCAGTAACCATAACCGCCAGGTCAAAGTGTCGCATTTTGCATATGTAGAAAAATGCGACACGTCTAGTATTTTGCATCACTTTCATAACAATCTAATATTTAAACATTTTTCAGTCTTGAAGATTTATCCTGCTGTATTTTGCCACAGGTTTTTATAGCAAACCCCATTCCCCACGATTGCCATGATACAAAATATTTAGCTGTTATTACTGATAGTTATGAATTTTTTGCGCCGAACCGCGAGATTGGCCCGTATTATGCGATGTAAATAAGCAAACAGCAAAGCATCTGATGGGCAAAATGAGACAAACCGAAATTACCAAGTGAACCGGCAAACACAAAGGAGGAAGTCATGAGCAAGAAAATCAGAATTGACACACGACGTACCTATCTTGTGGGCATGGCAGAATACGGGGGAAAATGTCGGCACATGGTGAACGGGCTGGTGGATTACAAGATGTGCGCCCATAATTACAATTGCCAGAAATGCTCTTTCGACCAGATGGTCGCCGATGAGATAGCGACCCGATCCGTTGCACAGCCCACTTTGCCGGCAGCGGTAGGCTTTTAGCGACGGTACAAAAGCACTTCGATTGATGCGCTTGTTTTTATTCGTTACAGTTATCTTTAGAACGGGCGGCTGCTATAACAAGTGCTGGAGGCCATAGGAGACATCTGTTAAACAAAGACTCTTGTTAAAGATAAAGGCGGGAAAGCTTATATGCTAACCCGCCTTTTTTATTATTCATTTTTGTCGGAGTGCAAGGATTTGAATCTCTCACCCCAATTGATATCATTTGACTAATAGTTAGGGGCACACCGCATTGGCACCACAGAATGATTGAATCTTTCAAATTAGGGACGAAAACTTGGGATCCCCGAATTGTGTGCCGCCGTAATATGTATCCCAAGATATTGCGGGGCCGCAGATCGAAAGTAGGCCCGCATCCAAACCGCCCTCTCTTCCAATGTGTATCGCTGCTGGTTTATTTAAATGCGCCGCCCGACCGCTCCGGGAGACGCGATTTTAAACCAGGCACCGATTATTGAGAAAATCTAATTTGCAGGACCCGCTACGGTCTTTGTCCCTTAAGCATTCTTTCAAGTTTTTTCGATCTTTTGATGGAGTGTTTCAGAAAAACGTTTTCCGCACACTCAAAAAAATCTTGATGGCATTGTGAATTTTCAAGACAGGCATCATGTGCTTCGGCGTCATCTCCCGCTCTTTTCATACACTGGTTGAAGCAACGGTTAAATTTAGCATCACATCTTTCAAGACCGGCCTCTTTTTTTTGAAAAATTTTGTCTACAAGATTTTTCGCGGGTTGCGGCAGTGCATCATAATTCAGCGCGTTTTCATAGGTCGCTTTCGAACAGGCGGAATATTCCTTCAACGACGTGATTGTACATTTTTTTTCTCCTTGGGGCGGGTCGATGCGCATACATCTGCTTGCGCGTTGTGTTTGGGCCACATCGCAACCCCTTTGGTTTGCCCTTACTCTATCAGAGTCGATGAAATGATTCAAATCCGCATATACGGGGGCCGCCGAAATCAGGCAAAAACTAAAAAGAGATAGTACAATCGTAATTATCTTCATAAAATTACTCCTTTTCACTAATTTCCAATTAAGTTTTTGCACTAACATTTTGTAACATTTGGTCTGGTGATAAGAATTCCCTTTTCAGGGACGAAAACTTGGGATCCCCGAATTGTGTGCCGCCGTAATATGTATCCCAAGATGTTGCGTGTCCGCAGATCGAAAGTAAGCCCGCATCCAAGTCGCCCTCTCTTCCAATGTGTATGTCCCATAATGGGCATTATGTCAATCGCCTATCTGGTGCCGATTTTACTCAAAGGCATAGATTTTTGGCAACAAAAAGCCTGTCGGGCGCATTCGTAGCATTTTAAAAATATGATTCGACTGGATACTGCGACGATTAAATCATCCGCACTCGGTCCGGAAGAGTCATCATACAAGGGCAATTGATTGGCAGGCGGGCCATGGGCCAGAGGTTGAGGCTTGCGCTTGACGTGCCATAAACCCAGGTGTTTGAGAATTTTCTTAATGACATTTGGCTTTTATGTATAGGCAATGACTTAACTATCCCAAGGCCAAAAACCTTGGGATTTTTCCGCCAAATCACTATAGTATGCACAGTATCGAAACTGCGCACAACGACCATTACTCCTCAAAAGGCATCGATTGAAGCTGGCTGAGAAATCTTGATAATCATCTAAAAGGCACCTCCCAATCGCAGAACAACCTGCGACTTGGTATAAGTGGTTAAACACCCTTTAACCCAAACCAGAGGGAGGTGCCCAATGCAGCTATATGCTGGCTTAGACCTGCATTCAAGAAGCACTTTTGTCGGTATCCTGGATCAGGATTTCAACCGTGTTTTCAAAAAACGCATGCCCAACGATCTGCAGCGCATACTGGCCGATCTGGAA